>ERZ778027.1074-NODE-1074-length-51141-cov-12.110050_pt1 | contig 51141 bp, 46 predicted proteins | sample MGYA00375757_ERZ778027 | MGnify/ENA primary metagenome ERZ778027 (study PRJEB29350, sample SAMN05389817) | bioreactor metagenome | isolation source: Ammonium sulfate bioreactor | place: South Africa: University of Cape Town | collected 2014-02-18 ...
AATATAAAAATTCACTTACTTGAACTACAAGTTTTGCTTCTTGTTTATAAACTTCACTGGATACGTACAGTCGCGCATGCCAGTTATCAATACGCGGTACATTCCAATTTCCTTTACGAAAGGAAAGAATAACTCCACTATCAAATTGTGGTCTTGCTCGAAGAAATTCTTCAATAAGCCTATACATTGCTCGAAGTTCATCTGGAAGAACGTAGGATTTCGGTCGACGAAGACTTATCACAATATGAGGTCGAAATATCCATGTATCATATAAAAGTCGCATAGGTCCTTGATTATTATCATAGGCTACTACGTCATAAAGATTATTTGTCGCCATCAGTTTCGTTTCGTATACAACTGATAGTATACCCTCAAGTTTCGAATCTCTTATATTAATATCAACTGGATATTTTTCCATTCTTGAGAGTGTTGATAAGAAAAATCCAATGACTCATTCACTGGATAAGAAAAAAAACTTTCACCATTCTAGTGCAATTATTTGAACTAGACACTCTTACATTTGAAACCTTCCGACTGACTAAGTCCTTAATCATCGTTCGTGACATTTTTTTCTCTATGTTTTCCTTATTTTAATTCCCCTCGATAGACGATTACTCATCGATTCTTTTTTTCCTTTCCTCGATGCCTTCTTATTCATTTTCTTGTCGCCAATAGTAGGATGAACTTCGAAATTCTTCCCAATGAAATTTTAATCGAGTGTTTTAACTATCTAAATCCTATTGATTTGTTCTATTCATTCGATTATCTGAATACTCGATTATCAACATTAATTCGTCGAATAAAATTACATGTCAATTTTCAATCGATTAACAAATATGAATTCGATCGATTTTGTCTATTAATCGATTTAGATTTCAATATTAAACAACAAACTCAATCGATCTGTTTATCGAACAAAGATTTTTGTCAGATTTATTTTTTTCTTTCGAAATATTCTCTTAATGAATTTATTCATCTTCGTTCATTGACTCTAATCAATGTTAAAGAACATAATATTTCACAATTACAAGCAATTTTACCATTTCTTTCTCAATTATTAACATTTCGTCTTGTTGAATCTGATAAACGTTGTGATCGAATTCTGTCTGCATTACAAATTTCTCAATTACGAATCTTATCAATACCACGTTCGTCTTGGTTCGATCAACAATCTGTTCTTGATATTTCATCGATTATCAAATTGTCAATCTCAGATTGTAATATAAATACATTACATCGAATATTAACATTGGCATCAACTTTAACATCTCTTTCGATTGATTATGTTGGACGAAATTCAAATCGAATTCTTTCAGAGAAAGCAATCAGTTCATCACTTCAGAAATTAATTATCAAAGATTTCGATGAACAATGTTCGGAATTAATTCATCTACTCAAACGAACACCTTATCTGCAAAGTTTAACTTTAGTCATCGATTCTGATCATCATGTTTTCGATGCTGATCAATGGGAAACATTTATCAATTCATCTTTATCGTTTCTTCGAACATTTCAATTCGTCTTCGAATACGATCATCTCAATAAACTCAAACAATTTCAAACCTATTTCTGGCAATATCAACATCATTGGTATACAGAATACATTCTCTTCGGTGATATGTCTGTTGTTTATACTCTACCGTTAATACTCGATCGATATAGTTTAATATCGAATATGAATATATTTGCTAATCAATCGATTGACTTCAAAAATAAATACGATCATGTTAGAGATTTAACTATCGATCCTCAATGTGAATTTCGAGATTATTTTTCTTATATCACAAATTTAACACTAGAAAAATTAGTTTCAACAACCGTCAATCAATATAATATTGAATCAATGACAAAACTATTCAATTTTACTCATATAAAACATCTACAAATTGATCTCAGTTGTCAAATATATACACCATGTATTCTACTGGAAATCTTCAAACGAGCACCAAATATTTCTTCGTTATCAATTGATCTTCAACAATTATTACCATTGCTTGATGTTGATGAATTTTGTTACTATTTAAAATTAACGATCAAACAACTTGATCTTATTTCAAAAATTACTATTCTCTTTGAAAATGTCTATTTAATGAATAAATTTTGTGAAACATTTGTTAACATTGAACAAATCACTTGTTGTATATTAGAACGTGATTCATTATTATTTTTCTTGAATCGTTTTCCGAAATTATTACGTTTAAATATTCCATCGACAATGCCAAGATTTATCTATCAAATACTTGATCTCGAACAAGAAAAATTAAAATTAAGTATTGAAATTATTTTTGATTTACATTTGACATCGACTCATGGATTATCCATGTGGATTATTCATTATAGTTCTTATTTTCAAACAATCGAGAAAATCAAATCATATAAAAATGATTCGATTCTCAATCGTATTCAAATGAAAATGAATAGAATGTTTTTTAAATGTGTTGTTTAATAAAATCTCTATAGAAGAAAGATAAGATTTTTCATTATCAGTATAAAGGTTTTTATTATTGAAATGGAAGTCTTGCCGAATGAGTTGTTGTTTGAATGTTTTAGTTATCTCGATGCTTTGCATATTTTTTATGCATTCGATGGGCTTAATTCTCGATTTTCGATGTTGATTCGTTCGATTCCATTGTATCTTGACTTTGGTTATATTTCAACGCAAGAATTTTATAAAATTTGTCTGAATTTAATTACAAATGAGAGAATCAAGGAGCAAATCTATTCATTGAAAATAATAAATCAAAATCAGTTTCATCGACAGATCGTCGAATCTGCAAATCACATCGATGGATTTGTTCATCTTCGATCACTGTCTTTGAATGATGCAAATGGTTATAGTGATCCACAATGGAATGTTAATTTTTCAAATTTACCTGAATTACATTGTTTTCATACGACGAGTTTTCCCGTGCCATCTGAATTACCAATATCTCAAATGCGAATTTTGACATTACCGACGATATCTGATTATTATGGATCATTTGAAAAGTTTTCATCGATTACTAATTTAACAGTTTCGCGTATCTTTGTTGGTGCTATTTGTGATCTATTGAAATATGCGAGTAAATTAAGATTTCTTCATTGGATAGGAGGATTTCATCAATACAATTCATTTATCAAACGTAAACATATATCAAATTCTTTGAAACAGTTAACTATAGAAACTTTCGAAGGTGATTTTGCTGTTATTGTTCAATTATTAGAATGCACACCGTATTTAACTACTCTAACATTAATCGATTATGAAGATGAACAATTATTCAGCGTTCACAAATGGCAATCACTTATTGATCTTTCATTGAAAAATTTGTTAAATTTTAATTTGAGTTGTACGTATATGGACGAGAATCATTCCAGTCGAACTGAAGAAATATTTCGACAATTTCAAGCTGATTTTTGGATAAAAAGTCATTTATGGTATACAGGATGTATGCTATTTGAAGAATATTCAATAATTTATACGATACCATATATAAAACGTGATTTTCAATGGAGATCATATCCATATATGTATTCAAATGAAATTATTGATCGTCGAAATCTACTTACTGATGTCAAAAAATTAGAAATTTCTACTGATTTTATGATACATCAATGTCCATATTATTTTCCTAATTTAACAACAATCGAGATTGACAATTGTGATTTAACGAAAGAATATTGTGAATTACTTAGAACAAATGTTAATCTAACAAATCTGATCGATTTACATATTGGATCCAATTGTAAAATAGAAGATACTCAAGTATTTCTTGAACTATTAAAACAATCGCCATGCATATCGTCATTATCTATTGAATGCAAAACATTATCCACATTACTTGATATTAATGATCAATTGTGCGAATATTTATCAAAGAGGATCAAGAAATTAACTCTAATATCGACCAAGGAATGTACTTATATAGATGAACAAAATCTCACAAACAACAAATTTTGGCAAATATTTGCATGTATAGAACAATTCCGATGTGATATTAGAAAACGACAATCGATTCAATTTCTTTTCGAATCTTTATCGAATTTATCATACATAATTATTCATTTAAAGAATGACACGATTTCTTATAGTACATCATATTTACAAGATATAGCATCCGAATTAGGCATAAAAATCCATTCTAACGCAATGATCTGTGCGTATAGCCATATTTTACATGTATGGATAAATAGATAAACAATTTTTTTTTCTACCTTTGTAAATATTCTCACGCCTACAGTGACTATGATAACATTTTTTGAAACACACTCAACTCAGTGATAAAGTGTTGTAACGCTGAAAATGGATGTACTACCGAATGAGTTGCTACTTGAATGTTTCAAATATCTTGATGCTTTGGATATTTTTCATTCATTTGACCGACTTAATTATCGATTCTCGACGTTGATTCGTTCAATTCCATTATATCTCGACTTCGTTAAGATTTCAACAGAAAAATATTACCAAACATGCTTGAAATTACTTTCCGATACAAATATTAAACAACAAATATACTCGTTGAAATTAAACAGTAATAATGGTTATAAAATGCATATTATTAAATCTGAACTTTTAGCTAATGGATTTCCTCGTCTACATTCATTATTTTTAATTCATTTTGATGAAAATGCTCTACATGAATTGAAGATAAAATTCACTCAATTATCTCAATTACGTTCTTTTCACATAATTGGAAAGAATCTGAATAACAGTAAAACTGTCCATATAAACATACCAATACCTCAATTACACACGTTAACATTACCAAGGTTACCCAATGCTGAATTGTTTTTGCACAGATTTTCATCGATTAGAAAATTACGAGTATGCACAAGCGATATTTTAACTATACATAGTTTATTAAACTGTGTAACAAGGTTACAATCTTTATACATTGATAATCTAAACACGTTTGAACGAAGACCTAATTCTCCTACAGTGAATGATTTTTTAAAGATTTATTCATTGCATAATCTGAAACGATTGAGTATTCAATGTTTCAAGGGTAATTTTCCGGATATTGCCGGTATATTCAAACGGTTAACTTGTTTAACTGTTTTAACGTTAAAAAATTATCAAGATTCGAAATTATTTGATGTCAATCAATGGGAATGTCTCATCCGTTCGTCGTTGACGCAATTAAAAACTTTTAATATTTTCTTAAAATATTCAATAGTAAATGTCGAAGAACCAACAATCAATGAAGTTTACCGGCAGTTTCAGAGCGATTTTTGGATGAAGGAACATAAATGGTACATTGAATGTATGAAATCATGTAAGGCTTCAACAATTTACACAATCCCATGTCCGTACAAAACTTACAAATTCATGCCAGATTCGAACATTGAATTTAATCCGACAGTTGATCGTCGAAATGCATTCATTTTTACCAATTACGTTGACATTGATTTCAATCTTCGAACCTATCAATGTCCATGCTATTTTCCTTATGTCACTTCACTCTGTTTAGGTCAATGTTGTTTAAATGAAGAATATCTAGGTTTACTTCGAAAAGTGATTAATCCAACGAACATAATAGCCTTAGATATTGCAGATACTTGTCAATTTGAAAATTCCATGGCGTTAACTGAAATGTTAAAAGCATCGCCTAACATTTCAACATTACGGATTTCACCAGAAAAAATAATAGCATTACTTGATGATGAAGAATTATGCAGATATTTATCAAAAATGATTCGAATATTAGTAGTTTTGGCTGAAAGAGGTTTTGAAATCGAACTATCTCAATTGAGTAAAATTTTTCAAACATTTGTTAACGTTGAAAAACTGACTTGTAACATTACCAAACGACTATCGCTTCAATTACTCCTGGAATCTTTACCAAATCTATCAGAATTGTGGATTTTTGCTTTTACATTACGTGAACCTGTAGCAATTGAATTAGCACAATTTTTTGCTGAGATAACACCTAAATTAGGTATAAATATCATCCCAAACTTTCAAAAATCTTTTAATCTTGGTTTGACTTTGTCATTTACAAGAAATAATAAATAAAAAAATGCTTCAACTTTTTACGACATCTATATAGTGCTTCTGATGATCGTTACTAAACCAATTGAAATATATAATCTAGTTCTTAATTCTTAATTTTAAAATAAATGGAAGCCCTACCGAACGAGATATTAATAGAATGCTTTAGTTATCTCGATGCTTTGGATATTTTTTATTCGTTTGATGGAGTTAACTCTCGATTTTCGAAATTGATTTGCGATATTCCGTTGTACATCGATTTTCATCTTATTTCAACTGCAAAATATTGTCAAATATGTCTAAAATTACTATCGGACCCTGAAATCAAAAGACAAATTTATTCATTAAAACTAACAAATCAAAATATATATCAACAACAAATTGTTAAATCTGCATCTCAAATCGATGGATTTGTCCATCTTCGATCACTATGTTTCTTCAACATCAACGTTGATATAAAAACATTATGGAATATAAACTTTTCAACACTATCTCAATTAATTTCTTTCCATATGATTGATTCATTTGATAATCTCTACGAAAATCTACATACATTACCAATGTCTCAAATACAAAATTTAACAGTACCAACTCTTGATGCATCTAATGATTGTTTGCTAAACACTTTTACAACACTTACAAGTCTCACATTATCCAATTGTTTATTTACAGTATTACATCGAATATTGAAATATACAACAAACTTGAAACATCTTCAGATCAATCGATTAAGTACACACATGTTATTCAGTGGCAATGAGACAATTGATGATCTCGTGAAAAATAATCCATTAAATTTTCTCAAACACTTGACTATCAATAGTTATAATGATGAATTTATTATTCTTGCAAATATTTTGAAACGAATGCCGAATTTAACTATGTTAACATTAATAGATTATGAAGATGAAAAACTATTCAATGTTGATCAATGGCAATGTCTAATTCGTAGTTCGTTAACAAAATTACAAACATTTAATTTCACTTGTGAATATTCGGATTTTACAGATCATAATGAAATTCAAGCTGTTTTTCAACAATTACAAACTGATTTTTGGCTCAATGAACATCAATGGTATACAGATTGCATATTATCTGATAAGTTTTCTACAATTTACACAATACCATACTCGTATACCTCGTATACACTACCATCTTTTCCTGATACATATTTTAATCAAACAATTGATCGTTCTAATCCATTTACCAAAGTCGAACATTTAGAGATTCATTTGAATCCATTGATGTATCAATATTCATGTTATTTTCCATATTTAACATCGATTAAAATCTCTCAATTATGTCTCGATGAAAATTATTTCAATTTACTCAAAACGATCGTTAATTTTACGAATATAAATAATTTATCCATCGCTTCAAATTGTAAATTCGAACAACCATTGATATTACTTGAAATAGTAAAACAATCGTCAAATTTATCAACATTGTCTATTCATCATGATACGTTGTTACCTTTGCTTGTTGATGATCAATTATGTGCATATCTATCGAAAATGATTAAGAAACTAGTTCTATTTACACATAACATTTATGAAGATTTCGAAATATATGGATATGAAGGTGATTTATATTCCATAGATGATTCAATTAAAGATTTATATCAAACGAATAAATTATGGACAGTATTCGAAAATATTGAACAGCTTGAATGTACAATTCAACATCAAAAATCGATTCGATTTATTCTCGGATCTCTACCGAAATTATCACATGTTAATTTGACTTTACAAACACAAGATTGTCCTACCGAGCTCGTTTCATTTGCTGAACATATAGCACTACGATTAGGCATGAAAATCGATGTTGAAATGGTGCTAGAGATTGGTATAAATCTATCGATTTGGATTCATCGATAATTTGTTGTTTGTTTATTTTATATTTTAAAAGTAAAACGTTTAAATAAAAGCTGAAAATTGAAGAGACATCTTTCGAAACTGTTTCTACGATAAACATTGAGAGCATTCATTTTCAAAATGGGCGTGTTGCCGAATGAGTCTTCATTTTCATATTGTGTATAATTGACAGTAGGCAAAAGATCTAAGGCTGTATCAAATAAATTCAAATATGGAAACCAGATTTTTAATGATTCCCGATCTTCTGATATTAGTGCTTTATTTAAAACACGATAAAGGCTTGTTTCATTCCATTCCATCGTATAAATATAAATCGAAGCTGATTGATCTTTTGATAGATTATGTTCATTTGGAAAATTACAATACTTTTTAGCAACTTTGATATAACGAGATAATTCTTTAATTTGTTCTTAAAGTGGTTGAAGAGCTTCGTCAATTGAAACGAGCTCTACACTATGAAAACCATAGACAGGTGGAAGTCTTTTGAATGACAAATCAATATCACCAAAACGATTCATGATATTTTATTATCGTGATCGATGCAAAAAAAACAGCACATGCGACAGAAAGGAGAAAATACCATATATGTGATAGAAAGGGAAAGATCCAAGAGGAACGAAAGAAACGAAGCTGTTATGTTCACTATATCTTTTTCTATGACGTCATTATTCGTTCTCCTAATATTGGAATAATCTCTCTTGTGCCATCTAAGTAGGAATGTCACTCGGGATATACCGTCTTTCCCCCTGGATTATCATATTTATGAGTGATGGACAAGCTGAATATCCTAACATTCAATTAAATGAATTATTAACTATGAAATCACGAATTAATCAGTTTTGGACCGTTGCACTTGGTGATACAAAAATGGATGTTTTAGAAAAAATAAACGATACAATGGATGGCGAATTCAAAGAGCTACAGGATTCAAAAGATCTTGTTGATGTTTATGCTGAAATTGCTCACCATTGAAAAACAAACGTTCTTTACTCTAACTAACTTGCTTTTGCTTTAACTCTCTATGCTTGAAACTTTCATTCTTTTCAAAAATAAAACAATACATTTAAACCTGAAGTAGAAATAAGTCAGCCTTATAAAAAAAACAGTGAATAAAGTGATGCCAGTTGTCAGTTTTTGAATTGTTCATTCATATGGCATCTCAAAAATAAATATTGGTTTTTTTTATTGAATTTTTGCTTCGTTTTCACTCACATCAAAAGAACAACTCCGAAACGTTAATGTCAACTGAAAAGAAATCAACACGACGAAAGGAAAGTAGATCGAATCGAGTTATTCATTTAACTGTTCGTAAGATTCATGCAGCGAAAAAAAATAATTTACAAACAGTAAGATTGTTTTTTCGATCGAATTTATCTTTATTTTTCGCTTTATAGTTTCCGCCAACTGTTACATCGGCGAAAATATTATCTGCTTCTCGAAATTTATCAACAGTAGGTTCGAAAAATCCAATGATAGATGTTCGATTAGATAAACTAAGTTGTACTTATGATCATCATCGAAATGAAAACAAGAAAGCAAAATGTTTAAACAGTAATTTTCGTCGACATGTATGTTTGGCAATATCTCTGTTGATTATAGCAAGTATTGCTATGAGCATAGTTTTACCTATTCTTTTAATTAAACAAAAAACTTCAGTTACCAATTCGGTAGTACTTCGATGGAATTCATCAGGTATAGCTCTTGCTAGTTTATTAGGTGGTCCTTACGGTTTTAAACTTGATCAAGTTGGTACACTTTATATTGCTGAGCAAAGCCTTAATCGAATAAAAAAATGGTTATTCGGAGCATCAAGTGGCATAGTTATTGCTGGAACATTAGGAAACGCTTCAGATCAGTTCTTTCAACCAGTCGACGTTCTAATTGAGAGTAATGAAGATATGTATGTGACAGATAGAGGTAATAATCGATTACAATTTTGGTCTAATGGAAGTTTATCTGGAAGAACAGTTGCAGGTAAAATATGGAAATTAATTAGGATATAATCGATTTTTTAGATTTAACTATAATTTGTGAATAGGAACAGGATCGAATGGTAGTTTCAATTTGTATGGGCCATCGGGTATTATTCGAGGTTCAAACTCAGATGAACTTTATATATCTGACACATACAATCATCGAATTGTTAGTTATCCATCAGGAAGCGTTCTAGCTGGTGGAAATGGAGGTGGTTATACGAACAAACAATTACATACACCTTTAGGTTTTTCGTACGTTTCATATTCAAATAGTCTTATCATCGCCAATTATGGTGCTCATAATGTTGTTCAATGGACGTTAGGTGCCAATAATTGGACACTTGTTGCTGGTGGATTGAACGGACTTAACGGTAGTTCATCTAAATTACTAGGTGCACCAGTAGGAGTAACAGTCGATCCAATGGGCAATGTGTACATTGCCGATACGCGTAATCAACGTATACAACTCTTTTTGCAAGGTCAATTAGAAGGCATAACCATTGCTGGAGTTACTGATGTACCTGGTGCTAATGCTACTCTACTAAATTATCCTTACTGGGTACAACTTGACAGTCAACTTAACTTATATGTATGTGAATTTGCTGGAAAGCGAATACAGAAATTTTTGCGGTATTGACTGCGCAACGAGCTTATATTTTCTTGTCATTCAACAAAAAATCACCCTCAACACCCTCAACACCCTAAATTTTAGTTTTTTATTTTAACTCTCGAATATTAATTATTTGCAATAAAAAAAAAGACATAATTTTAAAGAAATTGTTCCAAGTGCATAACCATAAGTTTACATTTTTCACAAAGTGGATGTGTTTCAGGCAATGCATAACGTGCTATTTCAAATGCTTTCTGAGCATATTCAAAAGCCATTTTATTATTTTGATTCATATCCTTGTAAACTTTAGATAAATCATAGTATGATATAGCTAATTCAGGATGTTTTTCAGGTGTTAATCGTTCTCGAATTTTTAAAGCATATCCAAAAAATAATATTGCTGCTGAGTAATATCGCATTTTACGATAAGTCTCACCCATATAACTGTATGTATTTGCTAATTCAATTCGTTCAGAGAACGTACTCTCTAGAACGTTCATTGATTGACGAAGAGATAATAGTGCATTGTTATAATCACCTATGAGCTGTTGAACATTTCCCAATCGAGAACAAGCCATTCCTAAATTTTCATCTGCTTCTACTTGAGTTCTTTTCGATATGTCGATTGCTGCAGCAAAATATGACATTGCTGTTGAATAATTTCCTAGGTAACAATAGACTTTACCTAAATAATACATGACATCACGATTCGAACTAAGACTTGGCAATGTTTGATGCATATAAAAACAGATTTGAGCTGCTTCATGCGCTTTCGAAAGATCTTCTAGTTCGAAATATAGTTGACAGATTTCGTGATTGATTGCAAATAAAATTAAATCATTTCGAGGAAAAATCTGTTCTGTAATTGTCTTGCTATTTTGAAAATGTATAAGTGCTGTTGAATAATCTTTCATTGCGAAATACATTTGTCCAGCACATGTATATGCAGTAGCTAATTGTAATCTATCTATAGAATGCGTGTTCTTTACACATTCCAATAGTTTTTTATTCCATTCAAGTGCTTTAGAAAATAATCCCATTGTCCTACATGTGTAACACAAGTCTACATATTGATCAACAAGATCATCTTTAGTTAAATACGATAAATGTTCATCGATTTTCAGTGCATTTTCTTTACATTCGAGTGCTTTTGTATATTGACCCAATTTTTCGTAGAAGAATGCCATATTTCCATAGCTCTTCGATAGATCCGGACTATTTGTGCTAATCGTCATTTCTTTTAAAATTTCATGCATTTTTAATTGATAATCTAATGCTTTGCTGTAATTATTTATATTTAAATATGTTACAATCATAAAATCGTAACTTGAACTTAAACCACAATGATTATCTGAGAAACCTTTTTCTTGCATTTCAATAAATTTCTCAGCAAATTCAATCATTTCGTCATGATATCCTAGATGTTGATAGACTTTGGTAATATGTTGATAACTCGAAGCTAAATTACAATATATCGGTGGACTGAAAGTTTCTTTGAGTTCAATTGCTTTTTTGGCATATGTAAGTACGATTGTAGGATCATCTCCAGTCGATTCATAAAGTATACTAAGATTGTGATAAGTTTCAGCCAAACGTAATTTATCTAGTGAATCAAATTTCTCTCGGATAATTAACTCTTTTTTACAATAATCAAGTGCTTTTGCAGCATTTCCCAATGAAAAACAGAGAGTACCGATATCACGATAAACATTAGCTAATTCGAGATCATTGGAACGAAGAATTTTTTCAGCAATTTTAACATCATTTTCTACGTATTCAAAAGCTTTTGCGTTCTCACCCAAACGTAGAAGAAAAATACCAAGATTTTGATTAATCTTTCTTATTTGACTGTGATACGGTGGAAGTGATTTCTTATAGATTTCATATGATGTTTGCAAATATCTGCGTGCATCTGTACATTTATCCATATCTGCACATAATGTTCCCAAATTACTATAACTCATAGCTAAATCAGGATGATTTTCAGGAAGATTTTTTTGTCGTATTTCTAAGACTTTCGTAAAATATTCGAATGCTCTCGTGTATTCATTCAATCGATGATGCATACGTCCAATATCATCATATAATTGTAATAAACAAATATTTTCTTCATGAACAGAATTTTCTCGAATTTCTAAAGATTTACCAAAATATTTAAGTGCATTTACACATTCTTGTTTACATTCATATGCTACGCCAAGATCATTATAACATGCAGCTATATCGAGATGTTTATCAGCAAGATGTTTTTCTCGAATATCGATTGCTTTTTTCAATGACAGTATGGCTTTATCACACTGTTGTAGTTTTACATAACACATGCCAATCTTTTGATTTAAATGACTTAATTCTTCATAATTATCTTCTGATGTTTTTTCAAGTAAATGTTGATAGAATTCTAAAGCTTCTTTCGGACTATCCAATAGAAGAAGTAGATGTGCCATACGATGCCGGCCTGTTGGCCCATTAATTTCCGATCGAATTCGTTCGGTTAATTTCTCAAGTTGTTCATCATTTTCCGGTGTTGTTAATGTTAATTCGACTTCGAACAGATTTTCTTTGTCAAGTGGTGTCACTCGACCAATACGAAAGACACAATTCATCGAGAAAACAATCTCCTCTTCACTACCTTCGAAATAACTCTCTTCATGAAGTACGGCGAACGTCGGTTTACCCATCGATGATTGAATTATCATTCGAAAAAGAACACCAACATGATCTGTCTTGACAAGAGCACCACATGCAAAATGATAGGATATATCTCGATTTTCACTCGTTGATAGAAAACTATTGAAAGCAAAGAGACCCTGAAATGAATTTCTCAATATATCGAAATCGGTCTTTAATAAACCTTGACCACGATAGACAGTAAATTCCGTGTTTAAATTATGTTTTTGTTCGCCATGAAGTTGTTCAATACGATAATCGAGATCTCGAATAAATGTTCCCATAAAAAGAATAATATCAATTTCGAATGTACGCAATGCTCGATTGAGTATTTGAAATAGAAAACAATCTCGAGTATACCACCAGAGAGGTGTATGATTACGATATTCATTTTTGAATTCTTCAATGATTTGTAATTCGTCATCATTACCTTCATACCGTTGTTTACATTCGTTAACCAATGATTCCATAGATTGTTGATTATAATCGATTTCTAAAATAATTTCTTTGAATAAAGCCGTATACATAAATGTAGGATCGAGATAATTCACATATTTTGTATCTGCAATTCGTACAGAGACAAGAGTTCGATTCACTTTTCGAGCATCGTCACTAATTGCTTCAATAATATGCAGGATATTTTTATAGATTCCTCGGATTTTAGCCCATTGACTTGTCCATGGTTGATGTCTCTCGATTTTCCTACAGAAGACATAGATAGAATCGATTTGATGCATATCATGAATATCAGAAATAATCTGTTTTCCAAGAGAACCGGATACAATTAGAAATATACTTTCATCTTCGATTTGTTTAATAAAATTCATGCATTCGTCAACCTTAGTGTAAATATTAATTACATGAACAATTTCTCGAAGATTTCGAAGTGAATGTGAAAAATCAGGATGAGATTCATTGATATTCGCATCCAACCATACAAGAACAATATTTTCAACAATAGGAAATTGTCTTGGCTTTTTCACCGCATGTTGTATCTTGTTGAATGAATTTTCTGTAAAGTTATTCAACAAGATAATGTGAGAGTATTCTATAGAATTTTTTACCTATGATAAATTCTTTCGAAGCTAAATCGGTTTGTATTGATGCTGACAGAGTCACAGGCTCTTGTTTTGTAAACATAATTTATGTATGATAAAAACAAAAATATATCGTCTACGAGGGGCGAATATTCAGTCATGTGTAACCGACGACAGAGCATAGAAAAATGCTAACTTTTTAAAATACAAAAAGGATTACAAGGACATCTTTCGATTTTTTTATGAGTAATTCTGCTTCATAAATAAAGTGAGATATAATATTACTCGAATAAATCTCTCCATGAGTCATATTTACTTTTCACTTTTATACTCTCATAAAAGCTTTCATTTACGAGAGACACAACTTAGTTTTTTTGTCTCAAATGGAAATTTTACCGAATGAACTGCTGATTGAATGTTTCAAATATTTCGATGGTTTGGATATTTTCTATTCGTTTGATGATTTGAATGCTCGATTTTCGATGTTGATCTGTTCGATTCCGTTGTATATTGATTTTAATAGTATGACAACAGAATATTTCTATCGAACTGCTACGAAGATATTTTCCAACATAAAAATCCGAAAACAAATCCATTCATTAAAAGTTACAAATCAAAATCCATTTCAAAGACAAATTCTCGAATCCGAATTTTCAACGAATGGCTTTACTCATTTACAATCATTAACATTACATCATATTGATGAAACAATTGCAGAAAAGTTCATCAAAATCGTATCAAAATTACCTCAATTATGTGCATTTCATATGAATAAATTAGTTGATAATGTCGATGAGCTATTGCTTCAATTGCCAATGTTACAATTTCAAAGATTAACATTACCCGGTTTATACAGTTCAGAAGACTTATTAAACAAATTTTCATCGATCGAAACTCTAAAAATTCTTCATTGTTCAATCCCCACTGTCCATCATCTATTCGATTTCACAACCAATCTAAAAGATCTCCATATCAGTTATCTACAATTCAATCAAAGATCCTACATACCAAACGACACTCAAACTTCATCCACAAATCTCAAATATTTAACTTTAGAAAATTTTAAACATAATTTTGCTGATATTGCAAATATACTAAAACGAACGGTAGATTTGACTGTGCTGAGATTAATCGATTATCAAGATGAAAACATATTCGATGCTAATCAATGGCAACGATTCATTTGTACATCATTAACAAAACTAAAACAGTTTCATTTGACTTGTCATTATCCGTATCATGTGAAACATCTCAACATCAGAAAAGCCTACGAACAATTACAAACAGATTTTTGGCGAAAAGAACGTCAATGGTTTACCGAATGTATCTTATCGAAAGATTTTTCAACAATCTATACAATTCCATATCAACATAATACATATACAATATCATCTCAATCAGAAACATATTTTAATCAAACAATCGATCATCGAAATATATTTACGAATGTCAAACATGTAAAACTCAATGTTGATCTTACAAAATATCAATATCCATGTTATTTTCCTTATGTTACATCGATCAGACTTGGTCAATGTTATTTAAACAAGAAATATATTCAATTACTCAAATCAATTGTTAATCTAACGAATATCAATCAATTACGTTTATCAGTTAGTTGTAATATCGAAAATTCATCTGTATTACTTGAAATTTTAAATCAATCGACAAACCTATCATCGTTACAGATCGATGCAGAAACATTATTATCATTGTTATCCGATGATAATCCTCAATTGTGTGATTGTTTATCAGAAAAAATCAAGAAATTAACTTTATTAAAAACCGATAATTCTGAAAACTATCTGAATTTATTTCAACAATCTTGGGAAAAATCAAATTATATTGACAATGCACTAGAAGATTTCTATCAAATGAATAAACTTTGGCAAATATTCGAAAATGTTCAACAACTCGAATGTACAATCGAAAAACGACATTCAATTCAATTTCTCTTAGAAAATTTACCAATATTAACCTGTCTAAATGTTCGTTCGAGAACTCTCAATCTTCATACTCAAGTATTACCATTTGCTAATAAAATAGCAGCTAATTTAGGTCTAAAACTTGTTTGTGAATTTGAATCACTTTATGATGATAATTTATCTGTATGGATTATTCGAGAAACACGAAGTGTTATTAGTTGATGACATCTTTTGATTTTTTTACTTTTTTTTCTAACTGATAAAATATAACAACAAAAACACTATCTCGTTTGAGTGAGATAAGATCATTTTGTTTTTTTTTGTTTCAAAATGGAAGTTTTACCAAATGAATTATTGATTGAATGCTTTAAATATCTCGATGGTTTGGATATTTTTCAATCTTTCGATGGATTAAATCATCGATTTTCAACACTCATTCGTTCTGTTCCATTATACATTGATTTCGAAAATATGACAACGGAAAATTACTATTCGACTGCTTTACAATTATTTTCGAATGTTGAATTAAAGAAACAAATCTATTCATTGAAAATAACAACGAATAATGGATATCAACTGAAACTTTTCGCCTTAGGATATGCTATTGATGGACTTATTCATCTTCGATCGTTGTCTTCGAGAGAAAGTAATATCAATTTTGAAATGATAGTGCAAATGAATCTACAAAAAGCTCTTGAGTTAACTTGTTTTCATATGCCTTTCCACATTTATGACGTCGGAGATAGTTTATCTCTATTACCCATGTCACAATTACGAGTATTAACATTATTATCATTACTCGGTTTCAATGGCGTATGGAACATATTTTCGACTATAACAAATTTGACACTAAGGGGTTCTAGTGGCTCTACCATACATAACTTGTTAACATATGCAATAAATTTAAAATATTTGCATGTTGTTATGTTCATAAACATCGAAAGACATGAAAATTACGAAGAAATACGCACAGACCCATCTAAAAGTCTTAAACATTTAACTATTGACGAATGCTGTAATGATGATTTTCCTTTATTCGAAAGTATATTAAAACGAACTGGAAATCTAATATCGTTAACACTAGCGCATACGGCCACTATACCACATTCGTTTATAAATCAGTGGGAGCATCTTATTCGTACTTCAATACCAAATTTGAAAATATTTAACTTTTCTTTTCAATATTCATCGTTGACTAAAGATAGCGATATTAGACAAAATTATGAACAACTTCAAACAGATTTTTGGTTAAAAGAGCATCATTGGTATACGGATTGTATTTTGTCAAAAAACAATAAGTCAATGATTTACACAGTACCATATAAATGGAATAGATTTGAATTATCATCATTCTCTGATATATATTCCAATCAAATGATCAATCGTCGAACTTTGTTTGCTAATGTTAATTCATTAGATCTTAGTTTCAATTCAGCTACAAATTCTGACATTTTCTATTTTCCTTTTCTTACCTCGATTTCTCTTGATCACGATTGTTTGAATGAAAATTATTTTCAATGGCTTCGATCAACTGTCAATCGAACAAATGTGAATAGTTTATATATATCTGCGAAATGTCAATTCGAAAATTCTCATCTATTACTTGAATTATTGAAACAATCGCCGAAGATTTCATCACTATCTATTCATAGGAAAACATTACTACCACTTTTTCATAATGATCAATTATGTGAATATTTATCAAAAACAATCAAGAAATTAACTCTATTAAAATATGACGGACTTACGACTTTTAAGAATAGAAAATCATTTGATAGTATTGATGAAAAGTTCGCGAGAACATTTGTGAATGTCGAAAAACTAAACTGTACAATCAATGAACGACAATCGATTCAATTTATTTTAGAATCTTTACCAAAATTATCAAATCTCGAGATCCATACACAAAACGATGACAACACAACTGACTTCGTAGAATTTACCGAAACTATAGCAACTAAACTGGGAATACAAGTCATTGTCGAAAAAGCGAATAATATCAATTATCGTTGCACTATATGGATCATACGAAACACAATGAATAAAACTTGAGAGTGAATTCATATACGGATTATTCGAGAAGGTCATTAAGGAACACAATAATCATCTTATTATATTGTTCTCTTAAATAAACACAAAGCTGTTGATGAACTCTAATCCTCTACTTTCTTGACATGAATAAGTAATTTGATCTGAAAACAAATCGCGATGGAAACATCAAAGAACGACAAAACAATCTAATGATGATGTAAATTTGTGTATCGTCTAGTTCGATTGACATGACGATAAGTGACTTAATGTCGTTAGAATCATGAACATTTTTTTTTCGTACACTCAAAGTCATTTCTTTTGATCTCTTTTGTTCGAACTCTTGCGCGCAGACATTTATACTTGACAAAAAAGAAATCAATGGAATTATATGTGTCAATAGCAATCACGAAAACAAATGCTTATGTTCGAAGCGAAAGAGAGAAGAGAATCAAACTAGATAACAGTTTGTAGAGATACACAGATATTCATATCTTCACCTGTTGTTATTTACGGTCGCATCAACAACAAAAAAAAATCAATTAGATTTCACCATTGCCCGTGAATTGAAAAGCGATCAAACTAATGAGAAGAGAAAGTTCATTTTCTTTTCTCTCCTTCTCTCTTTCTTGAACACCACAGACGAAGAGAAGGAACCAGCTCGTACATACATTTGTGACCAACACACATTCTAACGAACATGTTCTTCGTCTCTATAGTTTCTCTTTTGATTTTATCAATATTTGCCGACGAAAATCTTTATATTCATGAAGAACTACCTGCTAATACATTGCTCTATTCGATGACATCGTTATCAACAAATATTCTTCAATGGTTGCCATCATCTTATATCTATCAATCGTATTTTTTTCTCAGTCGAAATCAATCATTATATACAACGAATCATTCGATTGATCGCGAAGAATTTTGCGAACGAAAACTCTGCAATTGTTCACAATGTTCGATTGAATTGAATTTTCTCGAAACATTCGATATGAATAATATTTCAATTCGAACAATTCGAATTATTATCGAAGATATCAATGACCATTCGCCAACATTCAAACAATCGATTGTCAAACTTTCGATAGCCGAAAATGTCCCCATTGATTATGAAATTCCTCTTGAATCAGCGATCGATCACGATCATGGCCTCTTTTCCATACAGAGTTATCAACTCTATCCGTTGACAAACAATCCTTTTCGATTAAGAAAATCATCGATGAAGCCTATTCTTCAATTGAAAGAAATTCTCGATCGAGAAATGCGATCTAGTTATCAACTGAGATTAATCGCATTCGACGGAGGTAAACCAACATTATCCGGTGAACAGCTAATTGAAATCACGATTACTGAGTACGTTCGTTTTGTTTTTCTTCTTCTTCAACAATGAAAATCTTGATTTCTAGTATCAATGATAATGCGCCAATATTCGAGCAGATATCTTACAGAACAACACTTCCAGAAAATCAACCAATCGATTCGTTGATATTAAAAATTCGTGCAACTGATCTCGATGAAAATGAAAATGCTCGAATAGGATATTCAATCGATGATTCATCGGAAACATTCACCATCAATTCTCAGACAGGCGATATGCGCTTAAAAAATTTTCTTGATTATGAAAAAATTCGTTTCTATTCTTTGACAATTAAAGGTATCATTCATCGTCGTTTTTTCTTCTCTCTCTCTCTCTTAGAACAATTTTTCTTTTTAGCACATGATTACGGTGTGCCACAGCTGACCAATTACGTCACTGTTCAAATCGATGTCACAGATGTTAATGATCATACTCCAAATGTTTTATTAACACAAGTCAATGGAACTCTTATGAACAATCGTTTATTTAATCTACCGGAATGTTCATCATTTAATATACCTTTACTTTACATTTACATTACAGATGATGATTCCGGTGAGAATGCTCGTGTGAGTTGTACATTAAATGATACACGTTTAAATCTAATCTATTTAACAACAAATGCATATTCATTACAACGAACAAATCAATCGATATTCGATTATGAAACTGAACAATTGATTGTTGTTCATTTGCAATGTTCAGATTTTGGTTTCGTACCATTATCAACATCGATCTTTTTTCATATTCAAATCGATGATTGTAATGACAACCCCCCGTCGATTATTTCGTCATTAATCACCAATCAAACTGTATCGATACCTTATGAAACAGCTCAACTACCATTTCTTATCACTGAACTCACAATCGATGATCCAGATCGAACTCAATCGAAGAATTTCTCGATTTCATTCACATCGAATCCATTGCTCAATTTGAGTCTTACAACAAATCAAAGTTTAATACTCGAATCAATGCCATCAAAACTTGGTTTCTATTCGATTAATTTGACAGCTATGGACATCGGTAATCTGAGTAGTTCATTGATCATACCAATTCATATCTATTCAGTTAATGAAACTCAACAAATATCAACGATCAACAAAACAACATTGATCTTTTGTTTAACGTTTTTTATTCTTATTTTTCTTTTGGCAATTATCATTTCATTTTGTTTTCTTCTCGCATTTATTTGTCAACGTAAACAACTTTTAAAAACAAGTCTAACCAATTCAGATGAACAGATTAATTCATCACAAAAGACAACCATTGAAATCATCGATGAAACAAACGTAAATACTTTTTTTCTTCTTCTTTTATTCACGGTACATTTATTTTAGGATCCATCAAATCATTTTAATTATTCTGAGAAGGTAATTTCGAAAGAAAAAAATGAACATTAATTTCACATTATAATATAGGTTCAACGATATTTAAATGATCATTATGAAAGTCAACGATCGTCGATCGATTCAATTCAAGATAGTTTCAAACAATTATATATTCTCACTGAATATCAACAGGATCTATCGACATTCACATCCGATAGTCTTTATGTTTAAATTTTGTTTTATTTATATAAAGGATATTTAAAAAAAAATAAGAAAAAGGACAGACAAGAAAGAAAGAAAAAACGAGAGGATTATGTTTGTTTCTCTTCGGGTACTTGATAGAAATTTCGATGGCTTGAATAACGACTTGTTTTTGGAAAGATACCGTCATTGTCGTAGAGTTTGATTTCAGACGGTACTTCGGCATCGGCCATGATTAATTGACCAAGATGATTGGTTGTCTAAAGAAGAAGAAGAAGAAGTTTCTTTTGAATGTGAAATATGTTCACATACCCATTTTTGTCGAGGATTTTCGAATGTATTCGCCACATCATGTCGACGAGTGGAATAAGTCGGTGCACCGCCACCACCACGACCCCACCAACTGTTCTGAACTTCGGTATGCTGAAGAAAATCAACATGAATTCGATATTTTTTGAAAAATTTGTATTTACTTGTAATTCAGCGAGACTGTTTTGTAAACGGCTGATTTGTTGTGCTCGAGATCGTTCTTGAGATTGATAGATAAGAGCATCGTGCAATCTTCGACTATCTCGTGGACGATAAGGTTCACGTGCGCCAATATACTGAATTAACAATTCGTAGAAAAGGACAATTTTTTTTAAAAAAAGAATCAATTGCTCACTTCTCGTGTTGTTTGAGTCGTTGGTAAATGTGCTCGAATTGGATATCGACTACCTTCGAGTTGAGAAATCCATTCAGCAGTATCACCGGCCTTGAAAAAAAAAACAAAACAATTAATAAATAATCTAGAGAATCGACTCTTATTAAATTACCACCGAACGATGTTCAAATTCTTCTTGTTGTCGACGTTGTCGTTCTTGTTCTAAGGCACGTTTTTGTTCATCGATATTACCACTGTAATTTCGACGATGAAAACCCAATGGACCCGTTGTATTCTAATAGAAAAACATTGTGTAAAATTCGAAGAAAAAAAACACACACAAATTTTTTACTAATTTATCTTGTAAACTGCCGGAATAACGAGTAAATTTTTGTCCGGTTGGATGATGAACCAACGGTGCACCGCCTCCTGGACGACCCCAGGGATCGTAGAGATCCTGTTGTGGAATAATATTAAACACATTTTGACCTTCCTTATTCGGATCTAATTTACACAGAAAAAAAAATAATACAAAAAAAGGCCAATTGACAATTTACCGAATAACAGAAACGGATCATGTGCGTCACCACGAATCGGTTGCGCAGTCGTACCTGATGAGGGAATTGCTTGTGCGTTATTATTATTATTCTTATTATTTTGAGTAATAAGCTAGAATTAGAAATTAATTATAAATGAAGTCTACATTGACATTCATTTACCGGTCCGTAGAACCGTTGAAAATCAGGATTTATATTCGAATCTTTTCTCTCCGGTGATGGCGGCTTATTTTGTTCATTCGAATAGAATGACGAACTATTGTATGTTCGCGGTCGATGGCTTGAATTGCCGTTAATCGATTGAGTTATTGGATAGTTCACTGGAAGTTGTTGAGGCATATCTAAAACTGGCGACGGAGCACGGCCTTTTGTTAACAATTCTTCTAATTCTCTCTTGTCTACAGAAACATGTTTCTTATTACAATTGTTGTTGTTGTTTTTCGTCAATTAACTTACTGAGTAGTGCTGTATTGGCGTGTCTACCAAATGGTTGATGTTGAACCTATCAACAAAACACACTTAGTTTGTATAAGGTCATCTTGAGACGAAAGTAGGTTGCTGTTAGAAATTGTTTTAAGTAAATAAACGAGAACACATAAGCAACGGTCGACAGAAAAAAAAGAAATTGTCAAGGTTATTAAATTGTTGTTAGCTGCTGTTTGTATTTGAAATCAATTAAACGATCGACGAGAAGAGGAATAAGAAGAAAGAAAAAGGGAGTGCAACTATGATCGATAGAATGTGTCATATTTACATATTTTCTGTCTCGTTCAATTTTTGTTTCCCATTCACGAACTCGACGTTCCTTTTTTTCGGCAACTTGCTTATCTAAAAACAGAACAACATGAAACTTAAGATGTTATGCAAAGTCAAACTGACCTAGATCGACTTTGTATCTTAGTTTTTGAAGATCTTGTGGCGAATATGAACGTAATGCTTGAGTAGGATTAAAGGCTATTTCACTATGAGTGTCGAATTGAGCCGACATTCTCGGTGTAAACGATGTTGTTGATTGTGCTCGTTGATGACGAGATGTATTGATAAACGTATTCAAATCGTTTTCTATTGGATTCCTAGATCAGAAAAGAAAAACACAACTGAATTATTCAAGTCGAAAGAGATCATATTCGGTGCGAATATTAATTGCTTGTGCAGAAGTTTTGTTTTAAACCGTTAAAAACACTCGATGAGTGCTGTTTTTTTTACTTAGGCTTTTTCTTTCTCTTTTATTTATGCGTACAGCATAATTCGTCGCCGATTAATTTTCTTTTTTTGTCTAAAAAAGAAATAGATGAAATCATGTTGAAAAACATCTTAAATGGCGTTCAAAGAAAATAACTGAGCATATTGAAGAGAAGTTCCTGTTTTTTTCTCCTCTCGTTACACTAAATCAAATTGGTAAGATCAAATAAACAATATTTTGTATACATGCGAATAACTAAAAAAAGAAAAATGATTGAAGTCAAACAAAAAAAAAATATCTGCAAACTGTTTAACAAAAATCAACAAGAAAAAGAAACAGCGAGAGAGCGAGAGACACAGAGAAAATTAAGTGACGTTCTCTTTCTTTGCTTTTTTGGCCGTAAAAAAGTGAAAAACTGTTTGTATAATTTTATTCTTTGCTTTTTGAGATTTTGCTTTTTCTTCCGTTCGTTTTCTTTTACAATTCAATTGATGTATTGAACACATTGAATCACTATTTTGAAGATACGAAAGTTGAAGAACATTGTCGATTACTGTCATTCATTCGGAGATAAAGAACACATAATGTTCGAGTCGAGATAGAGAACCAAAGACGAAGAAAAAGGAAAAGAAAGAAAAACCAGACCGTGTTATTTTTTCTCGTTTTCTATTTTGGTTCATTTCTTATCAAGATGAAATCATTACTTGAACGAGATGTCTGGTCCTCTTTGATATAATTCCATCAAAATATTTGCTCTTTTGTCGAGCTTGAAAATAAAAAAGAAAAACTAGGGAGAAGATGTTTTCTATTAACGAAACAAAGTAAGATAATCTCCTTCAATAATATCCTCTCATGTAAGTATTATAAACTTGTCATTAATGACAAATCTTTATTCATTATTTTTTGGCTTCATCAAAGAAATAAACCAATAACAAAAGAAAATATAAATATCATACTTTCGCACACTAGATAATTAGATTGAGGGTGAGTTTAACATGAAAATGTTTTTCTGAATAAAGTACTTCTTTCTTTCTTTTTGTTTTAATTGTCTGAGATCAACAAGTACAATTAAAGATGTACGGGAAATAATCAGCTCTAATTTAATGTCTGAGAATTAATCTACGTATATACTTCGAACATAGCATAGAACTTAGTTTTATTTGATGTTTTGTTCTTAACAATGTATCTAGTAAACTGATCTTTGACTATTGAAGAAAACAAGGAGACCAAGTTTGATTTATGTGGGAAGATTATTGTTCAATAGATAACATATTATTTCCATTACCATTATAGTAGATGAAAGAAAAACAAATGCATGTCTTTCTTATTTTTTTTTCTTTCTCCTATAATTTCATAGATGAGTCTCTATCTTTGATTTGTTATTTCAAAGTTCTTTTCCTATTCTCTCGTGTAAATCAAAGAAACAACCCAAGTCAATGTTGTCTTTCATATATATCCATTTCTATTTTTTTCCTCTTCAGATATGTCAATGATGTTCGAAGATCCACTGAATCTATTCCGTCGAATAATGGTCGTACTTTATTTTATTTTCGGTTTACCCGGCAATATTCTAACCATTATCGTCTGTATAAAAGCACTGTGTCAACGCACAATTAATTTTCAACGAAAGGTTTTCCATCTTTATCTTATCGAAATTTCCATCCTAGGTAAGCGAGAGAGCAAAAAAACGAAGGTCAATGTGTTCGTCAATAATCAAGAAAACAAATAGTCAACATTTAATGAGCGATTCTGAGATGATTAGATATTTGTTGTATCTAAATAAAAAATATTTGACAAAATAAATCATGTTTTTATTGGTTTACCTAGATACATGTTTGTTGTTATATATTATTGTTGAAACACTTCTATATTATCTGCATGAAATCAATCAAATCCATTTCTTTTCTATTATTCATCTATCAGCATTTGCATGTTATTTTTCCTATTTGATGAATCGTCTATGTGCCGCACTTTGTTCATGGTTAATTACATGTTTTACTTTCATACGATTTATCAATATCTTTCGACAATTTGATACCGTACGATCGAATTTAATTCTTTTAACAACACTTTTTATTATTATATTCATTGCAAATAGTTACTCATTTTTTGTCTTAGAATATACATCGGAACAAAATTCATTATTAAATTATTCCAATTTAACTGACACCTATATTGACACTCGATCATTCTGTAATATTCGTCGTGAATATGCAAATAATCGTGCCATTCTATTACTCAATACGCTTGTTGCCGGTGTTTTTAATTTAGCTATGCCATCATTATTAATTTTAATTGTTAATATTATTATGATCTGTTTAATTAAACGTATCTATTCACTTCAAGAACGTGATCCCATGCAAAAACGTTCCGATACAAGTAATTATCGTTCGACACGTTCGACTTTACTTGTTATATCGGTTACATATACACTTGTTTATTTGCCATATTTAATCTTCTATTTTCTTATGATTATTCTCGAAGATAAACGAGAAATCCTGTATATTTGTTCTGAAGTGGCGTATATTCTTCGGCATGTTAGTCATTCAATAAATTTCTATGCTTATGCATTTACAAATCTTCGTTTTCGTCGTGAACTTTTGTTTATTTTAAGTTATCTATTTCGTCCGTGTTTAAAATTATGTAAACGTGAAAAATATCGACAACAAAAACGAACTCAACTCATACTTCTTGATAAATGTCGTTTACCACCGCCACCAACACCCATCTATTCAAATCTTTTGAATCGAACATCACTACAGTTTCATCGTCAAATACCCATTTAAATGTCATTAGTTATTCTTTCATTCGAAATAATGTGTCTTTTCAATCAAATAAATGTTTTCACAATGAAAGTCGTATAAGAATATTAGAATTTCGCGCGAAAAAAAATATATAAATAAAATAACATATATTATCTCGGTTAATAACGAGTCGTTCTACATTTTCAAGATGAACTTGAAGAAGAAGAAAAAAAATAGGCAACATTTTCTAACTGAGAATACACATTGTGAAAGCTTCTGCTTCCTGAATCAATTATCGTTCTACTTTCCTTCTCTATTGAAACTGAACTGAAAGCTTCTCTTATTCGACAGCACGCATCTGTCATTAAGATTACGCACACGTGTGCTGATGCGAAGAGAAAAAATGTTCTGTTATCTTAAAATAACAGAATAATAATATTTTTCTCAATTGTTTCTAATTTTAATAATGAACAAAGCACAGTTATTTTTTTGCGTAGTTTTCTTTTTTATAGGAACTCATTTTCTACATGAACGAATCAATGAATTATGACATTTTCAATACATTGAACAGATAGAGAGTTCATACCTCGTGAGTAGAATAAGACAATGTATGGGAAATAATGATAAAATGTGACATCTGTATTGGTTTTCAATGTCATGCGAATAGGAATTTGACAGCTATCGGCGAAAAAACAAAAACAAAACTTAGTTTGTTACTAGATGAATGCATATATGTATTTTCTTTCCGGGTGATTTGCATGATAAATCATTGTCATATTTGCTTTGAGCAGTTTGTTGGAAAAAAAACATTAATAATTACAAATCGGTTCTTTTAATAATTAATATAGAATTAGATGTCGCCTTTCGTTGAGTTATTCTTTCCTTTTTGCATTCACTTGTATTCTATTGGCGTTCGATTTACCTGACATCGATGCTACCTGAGAAACAGATTGATTTTGCGTGTCACTTTGTCCGTGAGATTTTTTTTCGATCATAATATTTTGACGTTTTTTAGGCTATTGCGTTTTGTTATTTAGTCATTTTCGTATATTTATGTCAACAGTAGGTCCACGTGGTCGAGGTCGTGGCAGTAAGTTGTCATTGTGCAAACAATAAGATCATATTTCATTCATGTAGAACGAACGAATCGACTGGATACAGGACCGCCTGAACCATTTCGTTCTCAATCGGTTCTTTTAAAACCTGAAAAATTTCATTCCGAACTTGACCTTCACAATCGACCTCCGTCTGTACACAAATCCAGGTCACGTTCGTCAACAAGTCGAGCCAAATCGACACGACCCTTTCGAGATTCACTTCGATCAGTCGTGCCCGACACGGCTATTATTTCCATAGCACAACGACCCGATCAAGGTGGAACAGGTAAAAACAAAATCGCGAAAAAGTGCAAACTACATTTTGGCTTGTTTTTTAGCTGGTCGACCTTTGAAATTATATACAAATCATTTTAAATGTCATATTCCTCGAACGCTAGTCTGTCATCAATATGATATCGAATTAGAAACTGCCAATCGCGATGGAACATGGCGTCCGGCGAAAAAAGACGATCGATTTGTAATCTTGAAAAAAATTGTCGAACGAGAAAATTTCCCATTAGTTTGGTATGATGAAGGCAAGAGTTTGTATTCAATTGAGTTGCTTGTTGACGTCAAAGATCAATATGAAATCACTATTCGAGATGTTAAAAGTGATCGAGAACAAAAATATCGTTTATTAATGATCAATTTAGTTAAATCCTATGATACTCAAGTAGATAAAAGAATTTATGCAGACAAACATGATAAATCGTTTTTCTAGGTTCTTTGGGATTTTCTTGAGAAGAGATTAGCCATTCGTCCGAGAGATCCAATTCGAATTCTTGAAACTCTTCTAAAACAAACCACACGTTCGACGATGATCTGTGCGAAAAATCAATTCTACGATCGTCGACAAACGCTCGAAAGTCTCGGCGATGGTCGAGGATTAGGCAGTGGTTTCTATCAAGCGATGTTTTTGACCAAAATCGGTGCAACAATAAATATCAATTCGACATTTACATGTTTCTATGAATCACTAAATCTCGTTGATTTTCTTTGTCAATATCTTCAACATGATATCGTTCGAGACGGTTTAACTGAACGAGAAAAAACCTCAGTCCTACGACAAGTTCTCAGGAATATTTGGCTCGAAACACATCACACAGAAACCGTACGAAAATATCGAATACGAAGCTTTGCTGCATCGGCACGGCAACACACATTTCCGAAGATTACCGACGAATCGAACGGTGACAATCAAGAGAGACAAACAGTCTACGATTATTTTCTTGAGAAATATAATATCAAACTGAAATATCCGCATTTACCAACTGTTGGTAAGGACGAACTAGTGTCGATGTTTGAAATTGATTACATGGTTTTTAGAATTATATACACCTCCGAATAAAACTCAATCTCATTATTTGCCAATGGAATGCTGTGCAATTCAACCGTGGCAACGCTCGATAAAACCGTTGACAACTGATCAACGTTCTCGAGTTACACGAAAAACAGTTGTCAATCCGACGCAACGATACGAACGAATCATGGATGTACTACAAATCCGTCAATTTAACGAAGATAAATATTTGAAAGGCATTGGAATGCATATCGATGATCAACAAATGATAACAGTCAATGCACGATTCATTGCACCGCCGGAGATTAAATATCGAAGTAGTCGAGATGGAAAAAGTGAAATTGTCGAAAGAATTAATATTGGGAAGTAGGAGAGAAGCCCAATGAATTGAAGATGTTTCTATCTTGAGAATGAGTTTTTTTTTAAGATGGAATCTGAGAAATCGTCTTCATAAAACTCAAAATATCAATCGTTGGGCATGTCTTATGATTTCATCGCAACGACCCAATGGAAATCAATTGTCTATTGCTAAACAATTCGTCGATCAATTTACTATGGTTAGTTTTTTGGAAATTCTTTCACTAAAATTCCATTTATATATAGATTATCCGTCAATATGGCATCTACTTTCAATCGAATCCTCTAATGAACAGTGATCACGATGATCCACAATCGATTCATGATCGTTTACAGGAATATAAAGAACAGAACTGTGAAGTTGTTTTAGTAATTCTCAATGGTGTAGGAGAAGAAACTTACAAGAAAATTAAATATTTTGGCAATCAAAAACTCGGCATTGTTACACAGTATGAAAACAAATCTTCTATTTCTTCGAAATAGACAAAAAACAAACTCTCTTTCAGATGTACAGATTTTGTTACAATTAGTAAAAATATTCGGAGTCAAAAGCTTGAAATGGTAATTTGATCTGAATAATAACAAACTTTTGATTTTGTTTTGTTAGTATTTACAAAATCTCGTACAGAAATTTAATGCCAAACTCGGTGGTGTCAATGGCATGGTTTCTATAGCTCGTGCATTGACTTCATCATCGACTAGCGATGATATTTTCATGTTTTTCGGTGCTGATGTTACACATACGACATGTTCAAAAGACAAACCATCGATAGCTGCAGTCGTTGGTTCAGTTGATTCGACTAGTATGTTAGAATAAAAACCAAAAACGATTCATCGATCATCATTATTATCATAGGTACGCAATATGCATCTCGTGTCAGTGAACAATATCCAGCTCGAGGAAAGATTTCATTAGAAATTATCAAAGATTTGTATCAAATGGCAACAGATCTTTTGAAATTATTTGCACAACGAAATGGCTGCTTGCCGAATAAGATCGTTTTCTATCGAGATGGTAAATAGAAATACGTATATATTGTTACTTGAATATATTTTGTTATTTAGGAGTTGACGATGGACATTATCAAAAAGTTTTAGACAACGAAATACGAGCTTTACAAAACGCTTGTAAAGGTTAGTTATAAAGAATTTGATGTTTAAAGAGGAATTTTCTCTTCAGCACTTTATATGAACAATCCATTGCCAAAGATCACACTTATCATTGTCAAGAAACGTCATAATACAAGATTTTTCTTACAAGATCCTCATACAGGATCGATGAATAACGTTCAACCGGGAACTGTCGTTGATATGGATATTGTTCATCCGGAAGGATTTGATTTCTATTTAAATAGTCATGCAGCTATTCAGGGCACGTCGAGACCGATACTCTATCATGTTCTATATGATGAAATTGGCTTTTCGTCAGATGAAATACAATCTTTAACTTATTATCTATGTCATTCGGATGTTCGTTGTACGAAAGCTGTGTCCGTTCCCGCACCTGTACACTATGCGCATTTAGCTGCATATCAATCCCGAGATACTGCTGGAGATGAGAGTGATCGAAGAAGTACTAGTGGAGGGTATTTTCTTTACATAGTTCATTATAAATCAACGAGATGATTCTATTTATTCTAGTGATTTTGATGATGATGATTTTATCAATAATCTTGGTGCTGTAAGTTTACAAGATGTTGAATCGAGATTAATTCAACTTGATCCTAGTATACAGGATACCATGTGGTATGTGTGATGATGATAAACAAATTTGCGTGATTAAATATTGTTAATTTATTTTGTCTTTTTTTCTATTGATTAAAATAATAATAAAATCTAAAGTGTCAATGAAAGCTCGTCTTTTTCTTATCAGTTGCTTATTTAAACTCGACACTTTCAGGTTTTTTCTTCATACAACAACGATGGCAAATTTAAAGGACTTACAAGATAAGGTGAATCAACTTGAAACACAATTCGCCACTTTACGTGGAGATATAACGACAAAATTAACTGAATGCAATGATTGTATCAAAGCAGTTAAACAGTTGTGCAGTGAAAGTGTAAAGATAAACACCGATATAGAAACTAAATTAGCTAATGTATCGAACGAAGAAAAAGAATGGAAGGATATTCAAGCAAAATTAGCAAAAACATCGATTAAAGGCAAAGTTATATTGGATGTTGGTGGTGAACGATATACAACGAGTGTTGAAACGTTAATAAAAGAAAAAGATACGTTTTTTACTGCACTCTTTTCCGAACAATGGGAACTTCAAAGAGATCCGGATGATAAAAGCATTTTTATTGATCGTGATGGAAAATTATTTAATTATATTTTAACCTATTTGCGGGCAGATGTCTTGCCAGATATTCTCGTGAAAGATCAGACACTTCGCCATAGCCTTTTAATTGAAGCCGAATACTTTCGTCTACATAGTCTTATTAAGAAGCTTACACCGGTTTGCTTTTCCGGTAGTACTTTACTTAAAGTTGAACAAAAAAAGAAACTGAATGAGTTTTATGGTAAAAGTTCTCAACAATGGAAATTGATATACAAAGCATCACGTGATGGTTTCGATGCAAATACATTTCACTCACGTTGTGACAATAAAGGACCAACAATAACAATTATTCAATGTAATATTGGCTTTCTTTTTGGTGGATATACATCAATTTCATGGGCATCCAGTGGTGGTTCGTATAAGAACGATAATGCAGCATTCTTATTTACTTTAACAAATCCTCATAATATACCACCGACAAAGTATGCAATCAAACCTGATCAGGTTGGAAATGCTGTATTTCTCTTTAGTAGTTATGGACCTACATTTGGTGGAGGATACGATATTCACATACCAAATGGTAGCGATTCATACAATTCAAGTTATCATAATTTTCCTCATTCCTATAATGATACAACTGGAAAAGGTAATAATACCTTCACTGGTGCTAAAAACTTCACCACATCTGACATTGAAGTATTCAAACTCGCAGACTGATCACATCAATAAACTCTTTACCACAAATTCCAATTAGCAATTAACCTCGTAAAAATAACCTTGAAAACAAATCAACATCTTACACTTCCTTTTTCCCTGTCTCGCCCGCTAAGTTTACTTTTCTCTCGTAGTAAAATAAAACTTTCTTTTCTCAGAAAAAAAAACTCATTTTACAACTTTTAACATGAATGCTTCTTTACCTGATACTTTAGGTAGGTACAAAAAAATAACTATCGTTCAAACATCTTTTTATTTTAAATACAGGCGAAAGTGTTTCTGATTTAATACGAACAGATGGTTCGGATATTTCATCACGAGCACGATGTAACGAACGTACGTTACTGTTTTGAATTGAAATGAATTTGTTGAAAAATAGATCGTCTTTTCTTTCTGCAGAAGATTTGACACTTGCAGATATTTGTCGAAAATATCAGATCGATATAAGTATGGTCGAACATTTAACACAATTGGAAAATTTCGAGATTGTTATTGTTTGTGATGACTCAGGTTCAATGAAACAACAGGTTGATAATACAACGCGTACTCGATGGGATGAACTTTGTGATATTGTCAAAATTGTTCTCGATATTGGCGTTAAATTTGATCGAAATGGTGTTGATATACATTTTTTGAATCGAAAACCACTTTTAAAAGTAAAAAATCCTGAAATAATCAACGAAACCTTTCGAAAACTACCGTCTGATTATACACCATTAGTACCCGTTCTGAGAAAACTCTTTCAATCTGCATTAGCACGTGAAAATCGTGATAAAAAGTTATTAGTTCTGGTCGCTACTGATGGTGATCCGACTGATGAAAATGGTGATTCAACAGTTGAAGAATTTTTACAATTGATGACGCACGGTCGAAATGCCAGAACGACTTATGTTTCGTTTTTATTATGCACCGATGATGCTGAAACTGTTCAATGTTTTGCTAATTTAGATCAAACAATGTTAAATGTCGATGTTACTGATGATTATGAAACTGAAAAAGAGCATATTCGTCAATGTAAAGGACGTGATTATCCGTTTTCACACGGAGATTATGTTGTCAAAGCACTAGTTGGAAGTGTTATTCGAGATATTGATCTTTTAAATGAATTTGTATCGAATTAGTTTTGTTTTTATATAAGAAAATAAAATTTTACAGATATACGACCGTTCTCTTTCGCGGAAAAAAGAAACAATTATATTGTGTCGTCAAATATTTCAATAGGAAGAAAAAACAAGATTCATAATAAAACTACAATGGAAGAAACATGCAGCACAGGTGAAAAAAAGAACTATTAGTTTTCAGGACAATTTATCTTTCGTTTGTTTGCTAGCAGGTACTGGCCGGTCAGTAGCTGAATTTCAACCTCTCATTCTGACTGATGATAGGATAGTACAGCAAAGTATTTGTGGTAAATTTTAAAAGACAAAAAAAGTTCTCTGAACTGTGTTTTTGCTTTTCAAGATAATCCGGAATTGGATCAAGTCTGTCGAGATCTGGAAATACAGCCGAAAATGGCGAAATATCTAATAAAACTCAAAGATTTCGAAATTGTTATTGTTTGTGATGATTCAGGTTCGATGACAACTGAATTCTCACATTCACGTCATACTCGTTGGGATGAACTTCGGTCAATAGTGAAGAAAATCCTTCGAATCAGTGTGATTTTCGACAAGAATGGTGTTGACATTTATTTTCTCAATCGAGAAGGTTTTTCAAGAGTTAAAAATCCACGAGATATCGATCGTGAGTTCGAATGTTTACCAACTGGTTTTACACCATTAGTTCGTGTTTTAACTGAAGTATTTAATTCAGCTTTGGCTCGTACTGGACGAGATAAGAAATTACTAGTTTTTGTTGCAACAGATGGTGAACCAACTGATGATCGAGGCAATCCTAATGTACCTGAACTCGAACGTCTCATGAATGAAATTCGAAATATTGAAACAACTTATGTCACATTTTTATTATGTACCGATGATCCAGCTTCCGTTCGATATTTGAACTCATGGGATAGGAATATGATTCATGTCGATGTTGTTCGAGATTTTCTTAGTGAACGGGAAGAAATTCGTCATCGTCAAGGAATGAATTTTCCTTTCTCACAGGGTGATTATATCGTCAAAGCACTAGTCGGCGCCATCGATCCTGACATCGATAGTCTCAATGAATGAATAAATAAAATCTTTTGTTGTAAAGTTTGTTGTTTCTTTTAATCAACTTTCAAGTGTTGCCTATTGTTCTCTGATGACTCATACATGACTTGGCTTTTTCCAGTATATTGAAAAAAAAGAAAATTCGTAAATAAAAAATCTATTTCGTACGAACGGCTTGTTTGTGTTTTACGTCATTCTTTTCTTTGCGATGGAAAAAACCACGAAAAATTCCTACATAGAATAATTTTTTACTATTTAAACACGAAAATATTCGAGCGAAACACATCAGTTAAATACAAATAATGGCAACAAATAATCCCAAAAAGAAACGGACTAGATCACAGTTATCAACGCAAAGTTCTGATGCAAATGAAATGTCATTGAGCGGTTCAGGTAGTCTATTGATATATAGTCGAATTGAAAAAATAAGAATTCTGTTTATCGTAGCCGAAGGTCTGCCACCTACGGATCTATTGAATAATAATCCCTCGGATAGTATACCGAGAAGAACACTAATCAGAGCTCGTAAGTAAAAAAAGACTATATTCTATATTGACGATACTTTTTCAACTTTTAGAAGATATTGGATTTCTTGCAGTTTGTGCTAAGTATCGAATACATCCTGAAATGGCCCAAAAATTGTTAACATTGAATAAATTCGAAATCGTCGTTGTCATCGATGATTCCGGATCGATGAACACACCTATCGAAGGAAAACAATGTAGCCGATGGGATGAACTTCGTGAAATTGTTAAAATTGTTGTAGAAATCGGTATCATATTTGACACGAATGGCGTTGATGTTTATTTTCTCAATTCACCAGAAACACTCAAAATCAAAAATCCTCAAGAGGTTGATAGAATATTCGACGTAGATCTTTGCGGTTACACACCAATGATGTCTACTTTAAAAAAAATCTTCAAATCCGATCTAGCAAGAGTAGGACGTGACAAGAAATTACTAGTGATTGTAGCAACAGATGGTGAACCAACTGACTACGAGGGTAATGAAGATCTCAATCGATTCGAAAAAGTTATGAAAGAAACACGAAATCAGGAAACGACGTTTGTTTCGTTTCTACTATGTACGGATGTACCGAGATACGCTGATTTATTTCAACATTATGACGCATCAATGAGACATGTTGATGTCATAGATGATTATGAAACTGAAAAGGCTAAAGTTCGAGAACGCATGGGAGAAAATTATCGTTTTGAATATGGAGATTATGTTGTCAAAGCACTGATTGGAAGTATTCACTCAGAAATCGATGAAATCAATGATCCTCCCGAAGAGTGAATGAAAACCATTTATAAACTAAAAAAAGGACGACACGCGTGGATTCATTTATGACATTGCTATTTACTTCCCTTTTTCGTTCTGTCGCTCGAAAATAAATATTGCTTTTTCTTTTCTGTATTACACATACGAAAGTATCTTCAAGTTGGAGATTCGGAAAAAAATTACACATTTCATTAGCCTTTTTTTCTTTAAGCATACTTTATATATAATAAAATACATTAATAAAAAGTTACATTTCATGTCAAGATCGTCATCCCATTCCAGTGCGTCATCTAGTCCGAGATCGAGACGTTCCAGAAACTCGAATACAATGAGTGATGCCGATACTTTAACAAATACGAGTGCCATGTCATCAATAGGTAAGACAGTCTACGAAATAATCCAATTCAACTGACTAATTTGACAATTAGGAACTGGAGTATCGGCACAAGATGATTCGAGAACATTGTCACGTTCACTTTCAATTGATGCCATGAGTAAAAGAGTTTAATTTTCAATTCTATATATTATAACTATCCTATCTTTTAATAGACACTGCAATTAATCGAATTGCTCACGAATTTGAAATAGAAAAGGATTTAATTGAACGTCTTCGTCAGTTACGAAATTATGAAATTGTTGTAGTTTGCGATGATTCCGGTTCGATGTTGACTCCAGTTGATAATTCACAGCGTACCCGCTGGAATGAACTTTGTGATATCGTTAAGATAATCTTAAAAATCGGAGTTATATTCGATTCAAATGGTGTTGATATTTATTTCTTAAATCGACAGCCGATGCTTAGAGTCAAAGATCCGAGAACTGTAGAACAAGAATTCGAAACTCTACCTTGTGGTTATACACCATTAGTGCCTACTTTGCGGGAAATTTTCGAATCAAATCTTGCGACAGAAGTTCATCGAGATAAGAAACTATTAGTTTTCGTTGCCACCGATGGACTGCCAACGAATGATGATGGAGAAACTAATCTCGAAGAGTTAGTAGATGTCATGAATGTGACTCGTCGTATCGACAGAACGTATGTTTCATTTTTACTTTGTACTGACGATCCAGTTGTTGTGAAAGTTTTCAATAATTGGGATCGAACAATGGTAAATGTCGATGTAACTGATGATTATCATACTGAACGAGAAAAAATTCGTCGAGTTGGAAGATTAAATCGTCCATTTTCTCGTGGTGACTATGTTGTTAAAGCCTTGCTCGGTGCTATTGATCCAACAATCGATAACTGGAATGACTAAACTCTTTTTTTCTGTTGCTATTTTCTCAATTATTCGATGAATAAACTGGATGATGCATAAATGTTTCTCGATGTTTTTACTATGACAGTAGGAAGTAGAAAACAAAAAAGTTAACGACATGTATTACTCATCGTCGTCATGCTTTTATGCGTATATAAGCGTTCTCTCACTCATCTAGTTTCTTTTATGTTTTAAAACATGACAAACAAAATTCAAGCGAGTAATAAATCAAGTTTTATGTGAATAGACGCGTCATTTGAAAAGTTCATTTAGGAGAGGCAGCACTGCAAAATATTGCCTATCAGTATGAAATATCGAAATCAATGATGGGACATCTTCGACATTTGCAAAATTATGAAATTGTTATAGTTTGCGATGATTCCGGTTCGATGTTGACTCCAATTGATGATACACGACGTACCCGATGGGACGAACTTCGTGATATCGTAAAGATCATCTTAAAAATCGGCGTTGTCTTCGATACAAATGGTGTTGATGTTTATTTCTTAAATCGTGAGCCGATACTTCGTGTTAAAGACCCGCAAATGATCGATCAAACATTCGAAAATCCACCTCGAGGATATGCTCCCATGGTGCCTCTTCTTACCAGTATCTTTCAATCGTCATTAGCTCAACGAGGACGTGATAAGAAACTATTAGTTTTCATCGTTACTGACGGAGAACCGACTGATGATCACGGTAATCCGAATGTCGAAGAACTCAAAAATATCATGACAAACATACGAAATGCTGAAACAACTTATGTTTCATTTTTAATCTGTACTGACGATGCGGCTTGCGTCGAGTATTTAAACGAATGGGATCGTCAAATGATACATGTCGATGTCACTGATAATTTTCACGTTGAAAGAAAGAAAGTTCGTCGATACAGTGGACAAGACTATCGTTTCTCGCATGGTGATTATATTATTAAAGCTTTAGCCGGTTCAATTGTGCCTGAAATCGATGCTCTCAACGAACCATCGATCAATGAATGAACTGCATTTTTCTTCGCCGAAACTCTTATCGTAAATCGTCTCTTTTTTATAGCTTTTTCTATATTGTTAGACAATAAAACATAAAAAAAGATATTTACAACATTCAAACGAGTATAATGATACAAAGGAGTACAAGGCAAACTTTCGAGGAAGACCGATCTCCGTTGAATGATACAGCTGATGGAGAAGCAGTTACTGAATTGATACAAAGCGGTCAATCTGACGGCATAACGGAACAAACACGAGCTAGTTTGCGTAAGTAAAATCTCGCTTTTATTCTAATTAACATCGATTTGTCGAAAATTCAGAGGATCAAGCACTTGCTAATATTTGTTCGAAACATAAAATAAACAACACAATGGCCGATAAATTATTAAAATTAAAAAAATTCGAAATCGTCGTTGTTATCGATGATTCCGGATCGATGGACACGCGGATTAAAGGAAAACGATGTAGCCGATGGGATGAACTTCGTGAAATCGTCAAAACTGTTGTAGAAATCGCTATCATATTCGATACGAACGGCGTTGATGTTCATTTTCTCAATTCCCCAGAAATACTCAAAGTCAAAGATGCTCGAACGATCGATAGAATATTCGAGAGAACTCCCTGTGGTTTCACGCCAACCGTATCCACCTTAACAAAAATCTTCAAATCAAATCTAGCCAAAGAAGGACGTGATAAAAATCTCTTAGTCTTCGTAGCAACCGATGGTGAACCAACAGATGACGATGGTAATGATGATTTTGTTCGATTCGAAAAAGTTATGAAAGAAACACGAAATCAAGAAACGACGTTTGTTTCGTTTCTACTTTGTACGGACGTACCGAAATATGCTGATTTATTTCAACATTATGACGCATCAATGAAAAATGTCGATGTCGTCGATGATTATGAAACTGAAAAGGCACAGGTTCGCAGACGTATGGGCCCGAACTATCCGTTTGAACATGGAGATTATGTTGTTAAAGCATTAGTTGGCAGTATACTCACGGATTTGGACAAAATCGATGATCCTCTTTTTTCTAAGTGACAAGATGTTAACAGTCAGACGTCCTCATCTTACACATTCGACAATAATATTGATTGAATAAAATACAAAAAAATTTTTTTTTTCTTCGTGTACATATATATTCATCGATTTGTCAATAGTTCGTTCTGCTACCTCCCCTCCTTCTCTAATCAATCGTTTATATCTATAAAAAAAAAGGTTTTTTTCTCTTTCTGTCTTCGTCTCTTTCACTCATCATGACATCGCCATCTGAAAAGACTTATTCGAAGTTTTATCATGTCGAAATCGGGATTATCATCCTATTTCTTTGTTTAACCGTACCTAGTCTCATCATTCTAACACTCATCTATCGTCAGCAATCACATCCTCCTCCGCCTCCTTCAATTTTAAAACCAACATTTCAACGTTTTTCTCTAACCGAGTATCCTCAAGCTCGTTGCATGGATCAAACCATAGCTTCCTATTACATTCGTCGAGCAACGAACAATCATTCTCGATGGTTGATCTATTTCGATGGCGGTTGGTTTTGTTATTCGAAGCAATCCTGTGAATTTCGTCGTCGGTATTCGCCTGATTTCATTTCATCGAACGTTTTCAATCACGAAAAATTCTCCACAGGAATATTTTCTTCATTCAAACACTTCAACATTCTCTATGCACCTTATTGTTCATCCGATCTTTGGTCAGGCTCATCGAATGAAACGCATTCGCATGGTTACGATATTTTTCATGCCATATTTCATCATCGAAACTATTTTCCCGATGCTAAACAAATTCTTTTCACTGGTTATTCAGCCGGTGGTCTTGGTTTGCTTTTAAATTTGCCCGATCTTCTTCCAAAATTCTCTCCGCAAATCGATCTTCGTCTGATTCTCGATTCAGCTTGGTTCATCGATCAGTCCGACAATCCCAATGGCATATCAACAATCACTCAAGGAATGCAATATTGGAACACTCAAATATCGAGTCAATGTCAATTCAAACAACGTTATAAATGTTTATTCGGCAGTCAAGCTATTCAATTTTTACCATCGAAACTCAAAATTTTCATTATTCAGTCTTTATTCGATTTAACTCAACTACAGTTCGATCATTCGAACGATTTCTCAGTTAAACTACGTGAAAATCTCATTGAATCTCGACATCGTCTTTCGATTTTTGCACCCTCATGTTACCAACATGGTTATCTATTTCGTTCGTTGTGGTCGAAATATTCGATCAATCAACGAACACTCGGCTATTATCTTCATATGTGGCTGAAACACAACAAACATTTATTTATTCTCGATGAAAATTTTCAATCAAGTTCTTGTCCATTGAATGATGAATAAAAAAAACCGAATACGAAACAGTATGACAAATCGTGATGATTACCGAGGAAAAAGAAAATTAATTGCTCGTTCTAACCTTTCTTTTTAATAAGTGTATCTTACATAAAGCAAATCTCGTATTACTCAGCATATATTTATCGAGTGGTCTCATCTTGAGAGAATATATATGTATGTATATGACACTATAAATCAAGTGGCTCGATAAAAGAGTTCATCTATAAGATAGAGACAACGATTCGATTTTATTTTTCTTTAATGATAAAGCCGAAAAATAGACAAATACGTAGGAGAAAACGAAACGCTGCATGCAAAAGAATGAATTGCTTGTACGCTTTTTTTTTGCTTTTATTTTCTGTACAATACACACAACAAAGAAGAGAAACTACACAATAAGGCATATGTATATATGAGTGAGTGAATAAATGAATGAACGAAAATGGATTGATGTTTAAGCTCGACCTTTCGAGGCATTTCCACCTAGAGAAAATCAAAATGATCAATGATGAAAACAACAAAAAGCAAAAAACTAACCAGCTTGTTTGTAAGCTTGTAATTCGATTTCGTAACGTTCTTTAGCTTCTTTGGCAGCTTTTTCGTATTTACGTTTTAAATCTTCAGGTGCTGCACGCCATTTTTCTCCGATAACTTTAGCAACATCAGCAACGGACAATGATGCATTCTGTGATTTGATTTTCGGCCTTTCATCTTGCGAGAAGATAAAGAACGCTGACAATGGACGTTTTGGTGCATTGGGATCTTTTTGTTTCGAAGCACGTGGCATTTTTGCTACGAGAAAATCATTGATAGTCAAAATACGAACATTATGTTTGACACTTACTTGGCGGGTTTGCAAAAAAAATAATAAGAGAAAGAGGGCGATAGAAGTAGCTCTCGTGAGGCGCTAATTTCGATGTAAAAAAAAGCTCGACGTTGTACGTCTATGTGTATGTGTGTGCTGTGTAACGAGTGAAGCAAACGCGTTTACACTGCTTTCTCTTATTCTCTCTTTCTCTCTCTCTTTCTTCAACGCACACAAAGGCATAGAAAATTGCCATTCTAATGTTCTTTCCTTCTTTTTTTGTTGTCTTCTCTCCTTCTGCTAGACGCGAGAGAAGAGATTAGACGTTGCTGTGTATTGGCTAGTTATTAAAGGCATCTATTGATTCTATCAATACAATCGGGCAACGCGAAGAAACAAAGAAACGATGAAGAAAAAAGAAAGACGAAGCAAGCAACAGCAAATGTGTGCTGTGCTGTGTATTTCTCATGATCTGTCAGTTTGATAAAACATGTAGATGTCGTTGATCTAGAAAAAAAAAAGCCCGAGTTCGGACTGGATATAACCTAATGCAATCAATGTTTGTTTCTTAAATTCAACAAGAATGAAAAAGAAAAAGATAATAATTTATTTTAATAACTAAATGTCTCCGTATATTCTTCGGTGTACTCATTCGAAAAATCGAAATTGTTTTCTCGGTGTTAATCCGAAAACATTTAATAATAACGTTCGAAATGCGTTGGATTTTAAAGTAAATTAACGATCGAACATCGGATATGATTTTTTTGTTCATCAACTCAATTTAGGTTTCGACAGTGAGACTGAATCTTGGCAATGAGAAATATCTCTATTTTTCGACATTTCCTGATTATACATTAGCTGATGGTCAGTTTTCATTGAACGGATTTTTTGCTTTGAAAATAAATATTCAACAAGATCGATTTGTGAGTGTGAGAATATTTCGTTTTTTTTGATGAATTTGTTTTCTCTCTCTGAAGTATGAAATCGAAGAATTGAATGAAGCAGTGCAATGTCGAAATGTGACATTTTGTCCGGTGTCAATCGACGATTGGGAAATTTTAGTAAAAAACAAAAAAATTAGATCGATCTGAATTGAATTGAAAATTTTTCTTCTAGCAAAATAATACGGAAATGACTGAAGAAGTCTTTCTCAATCAAATTCGTGTCCTATCTTTGAACATGCTCTTTCCAATTTGGATATCAGGTCTCTGTATTCTTCTACGTGTCGTTGAAATCGAGCCAAATGATTATTCTGTGATAAGTTCATCGACTCGAGTTATTGTCATACCTGAATACCGTCCACAGCAACCACAACCAGTTCAGTCTTCGTCGTTTGACGGCAATCTCGATGTCGAACAAGTCTCGACACGTTTATCATTGAAAACGTTTGTTCGATCGATCGGCTCGTTTGTTTATTCATCATTTCCCGACGGACCAAAGCCGGTCGATCAACTCGTCAAACCAAATTTGACTTTGATACCTGGTCGACATCGTCGATTGTTCCGTGTCGAACTCGATGACAGTCCGATCATGGCACGAATCAATCGAGCCGATTGGTCATCCGATGCTGACGATGGTACCCAGTGGCCGGACGTATTCGTAGCTAAAGCAACTGTCTACCGTTCGCATAAACTCGATTCTCTACCTGAACAGTTGCCTCAAATCTATTTTCTTCTTATTCAATTGACTAATTCAACGAGTTGCCGAAAGAATCACATTAAACTTTCGTCGGCATTCGCATCGATGAATTGCATTCGTTCGACGGATAAACTTGTCGTTTGCAATACAACACGTCGAGCTCGGCAACGGACACGAATCGAATTCGTTGCTGAACAGTGGACGTGCCCGTTGCTTTTGATTCAACATTATTTTCACAGCTATATTCGAGCAAATCTTCATAATGATCAACCGATTTTGCTGACTGACGGATGTTTTCTTCGATTGAACGAAGTTTTCTATCGAATTCATTTGATTTGCGAGGACGAACCGGGTTCAGTCGACAGTCCAATCTATATTGCAATGAATGAAGACACACTCGGACAACATACGATTGGATTCGAAGAGAAATCCGATGGTAAATGGACGGAAATCGACAGTTTTCGTTCGATGTCCGTTGTCGAACCATTCAGTGTTCAAACCGATCGAACGAATACAAGTGATCGTTTAGTTCAAATTCTTGAATCACAATTTCAAAATGAATATCTACTTAAAAATGTCATCGTCACAGGACGTAATGGTTCGGGAAAAAAGACGATTCTTAATGAAACATGTCAACGATTGTACACGAAGGATTTAGTTTTCTATAAACATATCGATTGTTTGAGTTTCAAAGGTCGAAAATTAGATATTATTGTTAGTTCATTTCAACAATTACTCGATGAACTCATCTTTCGACAACCGTCGATTTTAATTCTCGATCATTTCGATGATCTCTTTCCCAATGAAACCACGATGACCGATGCAAATATCATTCTTGCCACACAAAAACTATCGCTTTCCATTCGTGAATTATTCGCTCGAACACAGAAAATTCACAAACAACTCGTCATCATTCCAATTGCCAAACAAATTACGAATATTCATCGGTTATTCACCGAAGAAACGCCATTGTTCACTTCACAAATCTTTCCTATCGAACCGTTAACATCTGTAAATCTTCTCGTTTTTCTATTTTTTTATCTTTAATTTTCAATTTTAGCCTCAACGAACAACAATAATCAAACAATTAATCGAAACAAAACATCAAACCGTATCCGATTCATTGCTCGAATCGATTGCCAATCGAACGGACTCATTTGTCATGAAAGATTTATCTACACTCATCGACAACGCTCTACTTCATTCGTGGATGAGTTTCGATCGAACTGACGACGGTCAACAATTGCAATCGATTGATTTCGATTATGCTTTCGATGAATATCAACCGATTAGTGTCAAACTACTCGACGATTCGAAGAAATCCAATCGAACAAATTTATCCTGGTCGGACATCGGCGGTATCGACGAAATCAAGCAAGAACTTATTCAAACTGTTCAATGGCGTTTCGAACATTCGAAATATTTTTCAAATGCACCGATTCGTTTAGTCTCCGGTGTACTTCTCTACGGTCCATCGGGCTGCGGAAAGACTCTAGTCGCGCAAACCTTAGCCAATGAGTGCAAAGTCAATTTTCTACAAGTCAAAGGTCCCGAACTGTTGAACAAATACGTCGGTTCAAGTGAACAGAACATTCGAGATTTATTCAATCGGGCTCGATCAGTCACGCCTTGCATCATTCTCTTCGACGAATTCGAAGCACTTGTGCCACGACGTGGCCGAGATTCGGCTGGTGTTACCGATCGAGTCGTCAATCAGCTGTTAACTGAACTCGATGGCGTCGAAAGTCTTGGCGATATTGTCGTTCTAGCTGCGACATCGCGGCCCGATCTCATCGATCCAGCTCTTCTTCGACCTGGCCGATTGGACAAACATCTCTACATTGGCTTTCCAACAAAAACCGATCTTATTTCAATTTTACAGATTTGGACTCGAAAAATTCGTCTCGCCGACGACGTTCGATTCGATGACGATGAGTTTCTATCGCATTGTGAAATGTACACTGGTGCTGATATCAAAGCATTGATCTACAATGCACAATTAGCTGCCTACGACGAATGTCAAACTTCCCGACAGGAACTTGTTCTCAATCGAAAACATTTTCAATTAGCTTTCAAACAAACACCCTGTTCGATTCCTGAACATTTGCGAAATGCCAATGAACACTTGTACGTCTAGTTTCATATCAATTTAACCTTTTCTATCTTTCTTTTCGTTTTTTTTAGCTATCGAAATTGGAGAAAACCGATCAGTATTGATAATCAAACGACATCATTAGCTTAAATGAAAAAAGTGTTTTTTTCTGTTTTATTGTGTGTGTTGTTGTTGTTGTTGTTGTTTTTTAAATAAACGCCAGATTTGTTTTTTCTACACAAGACATTACAATGCCACGAAAAAGAAAAAAAATGAAATAATAAGACGAACAGCTAATGAGAAGAACAAGAAGACACACACGAATAGAGAGAAAACTGAAGAAAGAGAGTTGACGTCGACGAACGAATAAAAATATAAAGAAGCGCAGTGTCATAGAGAAAAGAAGAAGAGAGAAAGAAAAAAGAAGAGTTTTAGTTGATTTTGTCAAGATTTTATGACCGGTTGTATGAATATATGTGTGTATGTGTGTTGTACACAGAAAAAAAGAAAAAAGACAAGTCTCTACGAAACAAGTTTATTGATGTTCTTCTGGTGGATTGGCATCATCAGCATCAGGTGCATCACTTGTCCACAATGTTAAATTGTCTCGAAGTAATTGCATGATAAGTGTACTATCCTTGTATGAATCTTCATTGAGTGTATCGAGTTCAGCGATGGCATCGTCGAATGCTTGTTTAGCTAAATGACAAGCTCGATCTGGTGCATTGAGAATTTCATAGTAGAAAACGGAAAAGTTAAGTGCAAGACCAAGACGAATGGGATGTGTTGGTTGCATTTGATTTTTAGCAATGTCAAATGCATCGTTATATGCACGTTGTGATTCTTCAATAACTTTGGTTCGTTCATCACCAGTTGCAACTTCGGCTAAATAACGATAGTAATCACCTTTCATTTTCAAATAGAAAACTTTCGATTCGGCTGTTGTTGCTTTTGGAATAAGAAATTTGTCTAATAGATTCAACACTTCTTGACAAATATCTTTCAATTCTTTTTCGATTTTTTCACGATATTCTTTGGCCATTTGTTGTTTTCGTTCTGAACCTTCGGTTTTTTGTTCAATACTTGAAATTACACGCCATGATGATCGACGTGCACCAACAACATTCTTGTAGGCAACCGAGAGTAAATTACGTTCTTCATTGGATAATTCACTATTGGCTTCGGTAACCTTTTTCATGGCATTAGCCATATCATCGTATCTATTCAAAAAAAAAACATAATCGGATTTGCTAGTTGAAAGATGGTTTACCGTTCAGCTTGTTCGGCTAATTTAGCACGTTGTACTTCTTCTTCTTTGTTTGACATTGTAGATTATTTTGTAAAAAAAAAGGAAAAACTGAGAAAAGAAATTGATCTAAAGAAGACAAGTTCGATTATCGAAAAGAATTTCTCGGCTGTGTGCTAGATGTGGATGTGTGTGTAGAAAAAATGAGCAGGAAAAATCGACTAAACTAAATGTATTTATTTTCATCTCTCTCTCGGCAAGACTAGCGAGAGAATCGATTAGTCATATAGATGAAGAGAACGAGCATAGGACGGAGTCGTCGATCTCTCATCGAACGCAGCGTCATTGCCTAGCAACCAACTACGACAGACATTGAAAAAACAAAAAAAATGAACGATAGATGTCAATATAATATTCCTTCTTCTTTTATTAGGACTCTAAAATGTTATTCTCGTCTTTAATCGTCGTATTCGGATCGTTTTCTCCGAAGTCAATTGTTTGATTTGTTATTGTATCAACATATCGATGTGTACTCTCAGCTTGTGGACTTCCAATCGGTGATGATATTTGTTGTTCATGTGAGGAACTTTCATCATCAGCTGCAATAGCTGAGTCCGATGAATTGTTCGAATGTGTTCGTTGATTGATTTCAATGTAACGATCATTGATTATTTCCTTATTATTTCGAAATAACATCACAAACATACATTGTGTATCATTTTGTTGATTATCAACTGTAAGTGTTAATTGTTCGGTTAACGGAATCAAACGAATGACTTCATCGATAGCTTTCGATTGATTTTCATCATTGACACCGTACAATCGACATTGTCGTGCGAGAGGTTTCTGTTCGAGAAGAAATGGATTCTTTAAAACGAACATTTGTTGATTCGAAACATTTGAAAGTAAATTTCCGTAATCAATACATTGAATATCGAACAATTGATTTCGAATCGCTTGAATACGACCACGAAAATATCGATTTTCATTCGAATCGAAGATCATACAGAGATCATTGAGTTTCCATTGATGAGCATCTTGTTGTTCGCGTTCATGTGTTTCTAATAGTTCGTCAATTTCACAAATTAATGCATCGGCATCGGGTAATAAATGAACGTAGAATGAATTTTGATTTGTACTACAAAGATTAGCTGTCAGTGTTTTCGGTTGAGATTTTAGAAGACATTTAATTGATATGATCGAAAGATCATGATCGATGAGATCGAATTCAAGTTCTTGATTGAGTAAAGATGAAAGCTCATCGGGCCAAACGTAACTTTCGAGTTTATACGAACGAACTTGATTGGCAAATTGATTTAATCGAGATGAATAAGGAAACAAACGATTGATCGGTACATTTTCATCGATATTACCATAATCGAGAAAATAAACTGAATAAGTATTGATTTCCGATGAATAACTTTCGATTTTTGCACGATAATATTCATTATCTTCGCTGAATTGTGCGATAACATAATCATCGATTGAATATCGTTCATTATGTTGATTCATTTGAACGATTTCATCGATAATTTCATTGATATCTTCGAGTTTTTTCTCAGCTTCAGGTTGCAGTTGAAAAAAGACGAGTTTTTTCTTCTTATCGATATGTGTTAAAATGCCTCGATAGGTTTCTGATTGACTTTTTTGTCGTTTTATATTCGTTAGACTGTTGGTTGGCGAAAGAATTTCATCATTCGTTCGTTTACGTTCTTTAACTGTCGTTGCTGTTGATTGTAAACTCAAATTTGTTAAACATTCTTGATTAATAAATAATTGAACCGTATAAATCTCATTGATTTTATTGAGATAAATCACTTGAATTTCATCGGAATCTTGAATTTCATCGAGTTTTTTCAAATAAACATCATCATCATCTTCTAATTGACAACATTTTGCTTGAGATCGATAGGTTTTCAGCTGATTTGGACATTGTTTTAGCGAAGTTTTCGAACAACGAGTTCGATTTCCGTAATCAATGAAATAGACTTCGACATTATCGCCTTGAATTTGTTCGATTCGTGCTCGATACGGTTGGTTTTCATAGGTGGCAATGACGAATGATTTCATTTGAAGATTTTCTTCTCGAGGAAAATTATCTGCCATTGAAATTTCTGATTTAATCTTGTTCATTGTTTCACGATCGTCTTGAATATAGAATTGATTTCGATCGTGATCGATATGTACGATTAAACAAGAAACTCGTTTCGAATTCGAAAATAAACGTTCGAATGTCTCCGATCGAAGAATGAAGATTTTCTCTTTTGTTTGTCCATCGAATTTGCCTCGAAAGATTTGACCAATACATTTACTAATCATTTCATCTTTGTCAAATTTCAAATGTTCAAACTGTGGATTCGTCAGTGTACAATGATAAGCATAAGGTGAAACAAGAGCAAATTTATCAGCTAACTGTCGAATAGATTTGAAGTCAATTTGATGTGTATCACCGAAATCAATGAAACGAATACGAATATCTGTTTGACTATTCGAAAGAATCAACGCTCGATACCAACAATCATCAAGAGGACTCTTAGCTAGACATGGTTGATAAGGTTTAAGTTGATTTGTTGATAGTTCAGGAGCTCGAATGTGTTCTTTTTGAAGATCGTCAGTTAATTGATTGAGTTCGAGTTCTTTGCAAGTTAATTGAATAAAAAAATCTGTTAAATTCTCGATATGACTAATAACAAAATCGAATGTTTGCCGAGGAAAATCGATTTGTTTGTACGAATCAGCTGCTTGAAAATGAACAGTAGGCATAGGCCGAGCATTTGGCCAACCACTAAATGTTCGTTTAGGTTGTTCGATTTCGTCGAGATTAATCTTTCGAGGCTCACGGAAGAAACGAACTGGCGGTGGTGGACGTGGAGATCTCGTACCGAATCTATTTCGTTCGGGTATCGACGGTTTCGAGATTCTGAATGGAGAGAAAACAAAAAAATTGAATTTGAAGAATTTAGTTTTTTTTTAATGTTTACTCGACAGGTGGAATCGGATCATTAGTAAGAAGAATATCATTGACTATGGAATTGTCTGCTAGTTGAACTCGAACAGGAAAGAATCCTTTGATTGCTGGCGATGTCTGTGTGATCTGAACGCTTTGATTGAGCATTAATCGTTTGAATTTTCGAGTGATTGTTGTTGTACTTTGAGAATCATCATAATTTGCCAAACGAAATGGTTGAGCAAATGCTGGAATAGTTAAATAACGTTGTTCTAATTGTAATAATTCAGATATATCAACAGGTAGTTCATCGCCTCGATCAACAAGTTTAACTAGCACACGTGTATCACTTTCACGATGTTTGATTATCACACGATGATATTGTTCACCTTGTTGAATCACACAACCGATACCTTCGACAATCAATGGGACACTTAATGATTGTTCATTTGTCTGATTAAGATTATAGATCGTTTCTAAATGTCTATGTAATGCGTTTAGTTCTCGTTGACGAACTAATGAATGACCATAGAATTCAATTGCACTATAAACATGAGTGATTATATAGATTCCATCCTCTAAAAATATCCAAACGAGAATATAAATCATGTTTTTTTTATTCCTACTCAATGGAAGTGATGGTATATCTGAACGAATGACTGGCTCGATGAAAGGAGCAGGTGAGATCGTATTCATTGAACGTATTTGTCGAGATGAAACAAGTTTTTGTTCGAATAAATATGTTCCAAGATTACCGATATCTTTAGAAGAAGAAGATGAAAAACATCATAGAGGTTAACTATCGAGTAAATTTTACCCAAAAAAACGAAAAAGATAAAATCATAGATGACGCTCATATCCTCTCTTACTTGGAATGTCGATATCGACTTCATAATAGAATTGATCTTTTCGCTCGCAAACTTTACAATTAGCATAATTCTTCATTAAACTACCGAATATAGCATGAACAGGATCATCGACTTGCCAAGTATCAGCTAGTGGATAAATGCCATACAAACGACAAGGTATAGCAAGTGCAGATTGAGATGTGAATTCTTTGGGTAATGGACGAACATTTACAAGAGAAACGATTTGTTCGTCACCTGAGTCAACAAAATAAGCACGAAGTTGTTGAGATGCAATTGGAAGTAGTTCTTCGATAGAAAAACGAATTTTTTTATTCAACAAAAATTGCTTCAGAAAATAAAAATCTACCAGAAACAGTGGCTCGAAGCCATACGGAATGATCATCAAGTACGGCGATTGCTTGATCACGTTCATATGATGATGAATGAAAAGGATTGGCATTCATAACAGCTTGTAGATTACTTTGACTTTTTGTGAGCGTATTCACTTTTTCTTGAAGATAAACATAGAATCGTTGGGGATTTATGTAGTTTAATATTCGAACTTGAGTTGGCTGAATTAAATCCAATTTTTCCATTGGAATATCTTGAAATGAATTCATTAATATAGAAATATTCTTAATTTTATCGGCTTACATTTATGAATTGGCCAGTCGTTCATCTCGATTGATATGTCAAAAAAAGATTTTGCTCTTGTTTGACTCAATGATAAATAACTAGACGTACGTTAACTACTAAACACACGTGCGAATGGAAGAAAAAAAAAGCAAATACGATTGGGAGAATGAGTGGTGAAGATACAGAACGAAGAAAATAAATAAATAAACCACATATAGACGTTTTCTCTCGTTTTCAGAGCGCTACAATCGAAAATCTTTTTTTTTTGCTCTTGAAAGAACTTAACTCTTTCAAATTCATTTATTTTATTAATTTTTAATTAGTTTGTGCAAAATCGATGAACGTTAATGAAATAAACACAATTATTTTTATTAATAGAATTTTAAAAATAATATCGTTCAGTACTCATTTGTGAAAGAAGTACATAAGAAGTTCCACCCACTACTAAAACTGAACCATTTGATAATACAGATGCTGTATGACCCCATCGTGGATAAGTCATATTTGCTACACGTGTCCAAGTGTTTGACGATGGATCATATAATTCAACAGGCATTCCAATAAGTTCATCGGAACTACCACCCACTACTAAAACTGAACCATTCGGTAATACAGATGCTGTATGCCAAACTCGTGGATAAGTCATATTTGCTACACGTGTCCAAGTGTTCAACGATGGGTCATATAATTCAGCAGTAATTCCAATAAGTTCATCGTAACTACCACCCACTACTAAAACTGAACCATTTGATAATACAGATGCTGTATGACCCCATCGTGGATAAGTCAAGTTATTTGTGAGCATCCAAACATCTAGTAATAAAGTACAAAATTTAATTTTGTCTTATACATCCTCAACACCCTCACCTTTTATCGGCTCAGATGTTGCTGTTTCCACGGTATTCGTTATATTTATAAATGGTTGCTGTAGTTGAATAATAATAGAAGACCCAACGAATAATTGAACTTGAAACGGTATTAATGCGCCTTCTATCGATTGCTTTACTCGATTCAAACAGTCATGACAAGATTCCGAAGTTA
>ERZ778027.1075-NODE-1075-length-51104-cov-11.663931_pt1 | contig 51104 bp, 66 predicted proteins | sample MGYA00375757_ERZ778027 | MGnify/ENA primary metagenome ERZ778027 (study PRJEB29350, sample SAMN05389817) | bioreactor metagenome | isolation source: Ammonium sulfate bioreactor | place: South Africa: University of Cape Town | collected 2014-02-18 ...
TCAATTATCAAGAGAGAATTCCGTCTAATTGATCGTTCTTAATTGTATTCGTTTTTTTTTCTGTGTGGACGCTATATATCCAATAAGAGGATGGGAAATTTCAAAGATCATAAGGAAAAAATCTGTGTGAAAAAAGAGAAGTACTTAAAAGTGACGACATGTGGAAAATACCTAGAAAGAAGAGAAAAAGAAATACATATATGCGATAGGATAAAAACATCTAGTATACGATACTATCGAAAGAAAGAAAACAAATACCCAACACAGATGAATGACCTCGTAAAACTTGAATTTTTATTGCTCACTACACAGAGAACTTATTGCTGGTTTGAATAAATTATTGTTCATTTAGTATTAATACTGCTCATTTAAGTATTTCTATTGCTCATTTAATATTATTAATGCTCATTCAGTATTATTATTGCTCAGTCAGTATTTTAATTGCTCAATCAGATTCTTTATTGCTAAATTTCATTATTGCTCATTTAAGTATTTTTATTGCTCATTTAAGTATTTTTATTGCTCATTTCAGTATTTTTAATGCTCACTTAAATATAAGTCATTAGTTTCTTTTTATGAGGTCTATTTCGATCTCAAATCGTGACAGTACATTGAGATACCTTTTGGTACATTTTATTGTGTTCAAATGATTCAAATCAAACAAACTAACAGCATCACTGAGTAGCGTTCGTTAACCTTCCTCATAGTGTATCTAGAAACACAGGAATACATAATTTACTATGCAGGAAGTGAACAAAGCGCAATTGATGAAAGTTATTATTGATGAATTTTTGGTAAAGTTACAACGGTATTTGAATTTAGGGGTACGTGAGAATGTTATCTTTAATGTACAAATATTGCAATCAAAGAAACATTAATAGAAAAGATAAAAGCACAGTCTTATGTTTTTTTTTTCATGAGATGCCTAATTCGAGTTCGAATTCGAAAAATTTCTTTTTAATTTTTTCAGCGTGTTCATTACGATCTACCGCACACGACTTTTTGAGAGTGAAGGCGACAAGAATCATTTACGGATGTCCGTAACAACTGAGACGAAACGTAGTTTACCCGTTATATATCGGTGACATCAATTCGAGTTCGAATTAAAATTACATTTTGTTTCAAACAAACTGCATAATTAAATAAAATAAATTCGATCAAAAATTCAACTTCTAGTTTGAATTCGAAATAAAAGAGTGAACATTTGAATTTTTTTAGGTGACTACTCGTTTGTTTTTATTTAATTGTATGATTTTTAAATAATATATGGATTTATCGTATATTTTTTAATTTATCATCGTAACAACGACGATGTTACTGATGGAAGACAAGGGTAGATCTAATCTACGAATTATTCAATCATTACGAAAGATCTTATATCGACGAAAAGTGAATCTCAATTTAGGGCTATTATGTTTAATAATTGGTATAAGTTTTTTGTTCAATTTATTTTTTATTCTTTCCTATGAATCTTTATTGCCAATGAACACAAAACAATCGCTACTAGACTTTCGTTCAATAAATCCTCTTGCTGGACCAATGAGTACACTTGAACGATCTGCAAAAGCATTAGAAAAGCTCAAATATTTATTAGCTAGCGTTAGTTCTTCCACAGATGAACCATGGATTTGGACACCGAGTAAAGACTATCCATCTGTACCTTATCAACCAAGTTCTCTTTCGAAACAATCTGCTATACCGAAAGTCATATCAAATTTAAAAAATCTTCCACAATCTGTGCTCAACGAAGCTGATCGTGTTTGTAAACAATTACTACAAGCTGACGAAGTTGGTGGTAAGATCTGGTGTAAATTATTTAATCGAACGTATACAGATACACTTGCAACAACGACTCAATTACTTGATGATGGTTCAACGTATATAATAACAGGTGATATTGATTTAATGTGGTTACGTGATAGTAGGTAATATTCGATAAAATGAAACTGAAGAAATGAAATCTTTTGAAATTATTAAATTAGTGCTCAAGTTCATCATTATTTGCCATTGTGGAAAGATCCAGATATTCAACGTATTATCGAAGGTTTGATCATTCGTCAAATTCGATTTATTTATACAAACCCATATGGAAGTAGTTTTCGTTTATCCCTTCGTCCAAATCCTCCATCCGATGATTCTCTCGCTCCATTTCATACTCACAAAGGTCGTAATATTCACGTCGCTATGCATAATTACGAGCTTGATAGTCTATGTTATCATATTCGTTTGAGTTATTCATGGTGGAAACAAAGTCAACGAAAACAAGTTTTCAATAAGCAATGGTTAACTTCCATTGAAATTATCATTCAATTGATGATTGTTGAACAGCATCATTCTCAAATTTCACCCTACCGGTATACTGAATTAGGCAATAATTATCAAGGTACGCCTGTAGCCTATACAGGCATGACATGGACCGCCTTTCGACCGAGTGATGATCAAACCAAATATGGTTATCTCATTCCGAGTAATATGATGGCGTGCGTTGTTCTCGAGCAATTATACGAAATGATTTCTAATCTATTTCCCGAACAGATTCGATTATTACAACAAGTAGAAGAATTTTCTCGAAAATGTTTTTTTTCATTGAATCACGAAACTCATTTAGATATCTCAACTACGTGTTGACATACGTTCTGGTATAAATACATACGGAGTAGTTAATCATACGGAATACGGAAGGATTTATGCTTATGAAACAAATGGTTTTTCCGAATATTTCCTTTCTGATGATGCTAATGTTCCATCATTACTCTCAGCTTTTTATCTCGGTTTTCAAACTCCATACGATCCATTCGATGAAATCATCCATGCAACACATCGATTTATTTTATCGACCGAAAATTCTCTCTTCTTCGAAGGCCAATACGCATCAGGCATTGGCAGTCAACATACAGCACCGCGTTTTGTTTGGCCTATGGCAATTGTCATGGAAGGATTTATGTTAGCTAATCAAAATAAAGGCAAACAACAACTAGATAAAATATGGAAAAGTTTAGAAGCAAGCCATGCGGATACATATTCTATGCACGAAAGTTTTAATGTAGATGATCCTCATGCATATACGCGTAGATGGTAAGAAACTAGATTCAATGGAAAATCAAATGACTTTTTTTTTCCTATTGATAATAGGTTTGCATGGGCGGATTCACTGTTTGCGGAATTGGTGCTAACTCATTTAGATTCACTAGAAGATTGGCTACGTCATCGAAGATCAAAATCATGAAAAAAAAACAAATGGATGTTTAGTCGATTGACATTTTTATTTTTTTTCTTTGTTGTTTTCTTTTGTTTTTCTTTAATTCTCGGAATACAGATCGTGAGAACAATACAAACAAAAAACGTATAGGTGATACCGGTAAAAGTAGCTAAAAAATACGGAAACTAAACAATGGTTGAGACAGTTCTAAATTGTTGTTTGTTCTTGATGAATTCACTGTATTTATTCATAGATCCAGCTTTCGGCTGTGTGTTTCCAGTTAGCGAGTTCATCTGGTCGGAACCATAAGTCAATTTCTCGTTTAGCTGCACTTTCCGAGTCTGAACCATGGGCAATGTTTCTAAAAAAACGAAAGATTGAAACTTATCTTTCGATCTAAATTCAATCTTACCGGCCAACAACGATACCAAAATCACCACGGATGGTACCTGGTGCAGAGTTAGCTGGGTTTGTAGCACCAAGAATTTGTCGTCCAACAGAGATAACGCTTAAACCTTCCCAAACCTAAGCAACAACAAAAACAAATATCGACTCGAAAAGAATAATAAAAAAAAGTCGTACCATAGCAACGACTGGTCCGCTACCAATGTAGGCTAAGAGTGGTTCAAAGAATTTCTTGCCTAAATGAAAAAAAAACAACAAATTGTTGTTTTTTGTTGCCGAAGACTTTCTTACCTTTGTGTTCTTCATAGTGGCTTTCGAGTAAAGCTCGTGGAGCCTAAAATCAAATGAGTGATGATTCGATTTTGATTTCATTAAATAGATTCGAAATTCTACTTGAACTAATTTGAGACCAACGAGTTTGTATCCACGTTGTTCGAATCGTTTGAGAACTTCACCGACGAGTCCACGTTGGACACCATCTGGTTTAACCATAATAAATGTACGTTCACTATTGGCAGCCATATTTGATTTACTAAGTGTTGAGCTTGGTAATTGAACGAAAATCTGAAGAAAACAAAAGACAAGATTATAGACGCGTTATTTTGTACTCGTTTGAATGTATCTTCAATCCAATGTGTCTTCTGCATAGAGGCAGAAAGAAATGAAAATAATAAATAAGAAGAAAAAAAACAAGCAGCAGAAATATGGCCCAACCCTTTAGAGAAAGAAAGAAAAAACTTCGTAGGGTAAGGGCGAAAGAAGAAAATCATGTCTCTGCTCAGCTGCTGCTAGCCATGTCGACTATTTGTATCCAACACGTGGTGACGTGTAATCAAAAGTCGAGGAGGTTTATTATAAGAAATCTATCTTCACCATTTTCCTCCATGAAAAATGTGTTTTTTTTAATTTTATTTTATTCGCAATAGATGGCAATAATAAATAGTATATTTCGAAAACCAACCTGATCTTCGCATAATGATTCATCATTTGCATTTTTTTTCGAGCAAGATTCTTGCTGCTGTTGTTGACTATCGAGTTGTGATATGATGCATGAATTTTCCAAGATTAATAACGAAGAAATTAATAATACGACCACCAACCATGTCATTTCGGTTAACTAACTAAAAGAGCGTACAGTCGAATGATTTGTCTACGAGTTACCAGTCACTTTTTTGGAAAGAAAAGAAAAGAGAAAAATCCAGTCATCAGTATTAAATAACTGCTTACAGCAAATAACATAACATGCTTTATACTGATATGAATATTAATTGAAATTTCTCATGCGAAATATTTATTCGAACTGTTTGTCACATCTTTCAAAGTGTTACACGTCAAAGAGTGCATTTGTTAATGGTATAGTAACCAGACAGACAGATGCACTCAAATAGGATCAGAAGTCTTGAGAAGATCGTTGTTTTTTTTCCTCGAATTTGTGTCATAGGTAATTGTAGTCGGTTTTATTAGTAAATGGTTTATGACGAAAATAAACAATGATTATAGAGAATGGCAGTAGTAAGATTTTTTAGACTCGAAAAAACGCAATAAAAGAATTACAGATGTCATTCTGCAAATGAATTTTTTGTTTATTATTTATCTAATCGCGTTGAATTTACGATCGTTAAATTTCATTCCGATGATTCTAAATAAAAATTCATAGGAAAAAAAATTGTGAACGTCTTTTTCAATAGATTCGGCGGTACTTTAATTCTTCATCTTCCACTAAAACAAACAAAAAATCAGTTTATTAATTGTCGAATTGAAAGAGAAAAACATACACGATATACGGATCTACTTCGGCTGAATATGGATAAGATTTGACTTTTCGAGATTCAAGCATTTGATTGATGTAATCAATCGACATGGGTCCTCCAACTGAATGTTTCCATCGTTTAGTAAATCGATTTTGTTGCGATCGATTAGAACAAAATTCTCTAGAGAAATTTAAATTGAATTTCAATCGAAATTATCTTTCAACATACGATAAATCATTAAAATGTATAACGTGTGTATTTGGTTTACGTTTATTAGCGAGAACGTCTAATTGATCACTATAAAAACAACAACGTTTTCCATGAAGTTAGTTGTCTTCAACAAATTAAATCCTATACCGTTTTTCCATTCGTTCGCATGATTCAAATATATTGAATGCTGGTAATTCTCCGTGTACTTCGATGAAAACACTGATAAAATTTGTCATTTCTTCGGAATCTTTCGTAATACTTTTCAGATTAACGACAAAATAGATTAAAATTCTTTTTTCTATGATTTTAACGGATAGTTTTACCTGCATAAGTACGCTTCGAAGTCATGTTTTCTATTACTGGCTAAATCTGCATCGGTTTTTATATCCGGTTGCTGCTGCTGCTGATGATGATGATGAATTTTATAACTCGTCGATAGAAATCTATGCATATCAGGAAACGGGATTGCAAAACGTTTTTTTCTTCTTCAAATTACAAATAAACCATAAATATTTAAAAGAAGAAAGCCTAAATAAATATTACAATGAATCTGTTTCCGGAACTGTTGAGTCAGGCGAAGAATCTTTTTTCAATCTAAACATTCAAACTCAAACATTTTCCTTCTCACTTCAATTGAACACTTACTGTGAAACATACGAACAAATTGAATCGATTTGTCTAGATGGTAAACTATTTAATCTAAAGAAAAAAAAACATTTTCAATCGAAATAGAAATATTCAACATTTGCAAATAATTTACTTTGATGAAGAAGAAATATCTAATGGGTAACTGTAAGTAATTGTTAGTATAAAAATACATGACAAAGTTATAGTTAAGTAATTCATTGTTAACAGATTTTAATAATTGGTATAAATTAAGAAAAAAAGAAAAACAAGAATCTAAAATGAAACCACAATCTGATAGGACTTTTATTAACCATAAACCTGCTAAAATGTCACTTTTTTTTTACTTTTCTTTAAGTTAACAAGTCTATTTCCGAATGAAATTTTCTTTAAATAGTTATTTGTCGACAAATGATTTCCTATTCACTACGTTTTGTAATATATTATGTTCCTTCAATGGTATTAAACTCGTGCATAATTATAATTTGAATTTTTTTTCTCTTTCGCTCCTTCTCTCTCTCTCTCTCTCTATCAGACATTAAAGCGAACACTTGCAAAAAAATCTAAACGAAACATAAATAAATAAATAAAAATATCAACAAAAGAAATTCTCACCTACTATTTGTTGACGTCAATCGATGAATATCCGAATCAGTCTGAACAAATTTTGTTCTTGAACGTACTAAAAGACGAGAAAAACCAAAGAATTTGATACAATAAGTATGCATTATTGTGTATTTATATATAGTATATAAAGAAGTCAATTGTGTGGGTAGGAGCGAAATAGAGATAAAAATCTCCGAAAGAAATCAAGCAATAAAAAAGAAGTCTCTCGCTTTAGGGAAAGCTTATTTAACGCGAAGAGGAAAATGACAAGTTGAAAATACAAGAGAATGTAAGACATCATTGTCAATGCAACAAACGCGTTAAGATACAAATCTTCTAAACATTAGTCTTTTTTATAAGGACAACTGTAACGATGCCCACCCACATACGTATGCATAAACAGTTGTAACAGAAATGTATGTTATCTGTCATCAATTAGGAGAGAAAAAAACAAAACTGAACCGAACTTTTACATGGTCAATACGGTTGCTGTTGTCTATGGGTTTTCTGTTAGAAACATTAATTATCTAAACGCATACAGAGTAAAATAAAAATTTTGTCATATAATTGATTTTTGAAAAAAATCATGCTGCTATACTCCATGAAATTAATTTCTTTTTGTAATTTTCTCCTCTGCATTAATGCAAAATTACACATTATATAGTTATAAGATTACTCATCCATTCAAAACCGAACTAACTACTTGATACTTCTAAGAACTAAGAATAAAAAAAACACAAAACCTTACATATATATATATATAAGCGTAGTTCGATTTATGGTGTTAAAAGACTGGAACGATATCCATTAAATAAATAGAATCGAAGTTTACACCTACGTTTTGACTATTAATAACAACATAACTGTAATTGCAAGAACTTTGGAAAAAATTTGACTAAGATACTCATATGTTATTTCATCTAAATTCGCGTTATTATTATCATTAATTTAAATTTATAACATTGAACTAAAAGTTCTCCTTTCAAACAAACCACATAAAGGTTAAAGAGAATTTACTCTTGACAAGAAAGAAAAACGTACGTTTAAGTATATAATCAAGCATTTCTGTTTCATGTCAAAATATGCGAAAGTCACAAATATAATATGACTTCTCAACTACTAACCCTCACCGAAACATTTAACAGACTCATACATCTTTGACATCTGCCAAAGACGTCTTGGCAACTTATTCCTGATCGTCTCTCATTTTAACGAGGTGGCACAGTCTGACATTCCTAGTAAATTTTGAGCACATACGTAGGAGTACTATTGGCTTTTCATTCTTCGATTAATGTAATCAAAATAAAGCGGAGTTATGCATCGATTAACTGTCAGGCGGCGGATTACCTACCGTATTGTTAAAAGAATAATAACGAATAAACTCCTGACTTAGGTGTATATCCTTGGGTAAAGTACTTTTGTCAAAATCTATTTCAATTATTAAGTCATGAAACTAACTTCCAGAATTGACATGAGATTTGTACTTTCTTATGTTTTCATTTACAATCAAAAAAAAAACGTCCTGCATCACGTATATTTAACGAAGTCATTCAAGAAAAACATGTTTTCTACAAGGATTTACCGGAAAAAGACGATTGAATTTCAATAACTAAGAAGATCGTGCATATCGAGAATTACTTACCGAACTTTACTATTATATATCTGAATCAAATAAGATGTGGGAGGCAGAAAATATATAATAGTAATTATAACAATCGAAATTAATATTTATATTCCTGTCGCTAGATATATTGTTTTCTATTGACATGAGATCAGAAAATGAACGGCGCAAAATGTACTATAGCGAATAGGTTCGATAATAGCTATTCTCTCCTCCATACGATGACAACTCATATTACTCTAATAGAACTTTGTGCCTTTAATTATTCATGAAGTTAGAGGGTAATTAATACGATCGAAAAACGAAAAACTGCGTGTGGCTTTTATCTAATTTGAATTACAAAATAGAATTTAATGCTTTTAATGATTTGTCATACTTTGTAATTAATTATAAGTTACGAACGCAATAGAAAAACGACGTATTTGAGTCCAATTTTCATCGACATATTCGCGGTTACAATGTGATAGAATAAAAGAAAACTTACCTTGTTTAATGAGAACCTTTAAGTATTATATATATCTTATAAAAAAGAAACCAAGCATAAGGACATTTTAATTTATTTTTACACCACAAATATATCATGGTGATCATTCGTCAACTGTTTTATTACGAATAAGTGTATCTCAAGCGATTACATCTGCTTAGTTTCACAAGAGTACAAGTAATTACTGTTAACAGAATGATGTTTTTTTATTATCTTTGTTTATTGTCAAATGTGGGATCGGTGTCAATATAACCTCTTTTTCTCTTTCAAATGTCAATAAAAAGACGATGTTGACTGTTCAAAATTTCTCGACTGAAGGACGAAGATCTAATTCGTGGGTCCACGTTGTACGCGGTTGAATATGCAATTGCCAGTAGGTTTCGGCGATCTAAACAACAAATGGATTTCATATAGCAAATAGAAATTTAAAAAAATTGTGTTTTTTTTACCGCATCACTATTGAGAAACGATTCGATGTCTCTGCCTGGTTGACCTATACACATAAGTTCGATAGTAATCGTAGAAATAAAATAGAGCAAAGAACGAGGTACTCACTTTCAACTTGACGAGGCGTATTAATTTCGCCATCGACAATGACATGTGCGACATGAATTCCTTGTGGACTGAATTCTCTGGCGATTGATTGAGCTAATGCACGTAGAGCAAATTTCGATGCAGCAAAAACACCGAATTTTGCTGAACCACGTAGACTAGCTGTAGCACCTGTGAACAAAATCGTTCCTTTGCCATTTTTCACCATCGATGGAAGAACCTATTTCGAAAATGATGGAAAAAATCTCTTTTAATTTACACTTTTTGGTTTTATTCTACTTCTTGTGAAGCAACAAGACCTCCTGTTACGGTTATATTTAGAGCAGCTTGAAGAGCTTCTGGTTTTAAATCCAAAATTCCTCCTTGACAAATTAAAGAATAAACAGGATGAAGATGATTACAAAAAAAAGCTATTTCCGTTACCATATTGAAATCCGGTCGCATTATAAAGTAATACTTCCGGATCAGTTCCAAATTTAGTTCGAATGCTATTAAAAGCATTTTTTAGCGATGAAACATCGCCAGCATCTGCTGGAACACTTATAGCTGGAATTAGTTGAATATTTATTTTAAAAAAATTCAGAATAATTTAAGTCGAATTACCAGTATGTCCTTGTTGTTCGAGTTCTTTCTGTACGGGTTCTAAAGTTTTCTCTGATCGTGATATTAGAGCAATAGAATATCCACCCGCGGCAAATCTTTAGTATACAAATTCGTTTCGTTAATTATTCTAAATGAGAACGAAAAGAAAATCTACCGTTTTGCTAATGATGCGCCAAGACCCGGACCGACACCTACAATTAACAATAAAAAAAGTACATGCCAAATAAAAAAAAATCATTTCTCATACCAATAACAACTGCAATAGGCTTACTTGCTGCCATCTGTATTTGTTTTATTTATTAAATTATCTAAAACTCGACGGTCAATGTGTGTGTATATATAATCTTAGCAAAAAAATTGCAGCGTCACGTCATGTCATGATGACGTCAGCGCTTTTACATGTGCGATAGCAGAGCAAATTTATTACAAAGAAGAATTTAGTTTATTGTTTTCGTTGATAAATTGTTTCACTAAATCAATAGATAATTCAGGTTGAACCATTGGAAACAAATGTTTTGAATCTTCTAAGTGAACATCACGGCCTTTTTTAAACCATTGCACAAGCTCAGGATTGGTTGGCGAAGATTCCAATTGGCTGAAATCATTAACTGTTGCACGTACAATATGCACTGGAATGTTTTGAATAAATTTCGATTGTTCAATTAAAGGAAAAACATTGGTTTCAGCTTCAACACCTGTCTTATAAATCGATGCTTCACCCTCAGGTGAACAAACGAGTTTACCATTTTCATCCAATGCATTTTCACAGTAACTGCGAAGAGTATCTTTTGGCCAATTGGCAAATGAAGGACGATTTTCTAATCGAGAAAACATTTCGTCAACAGATGCATATTGACTTTTTCGTCGAAGGACATAATCAACATTAAAATTATCAAGGATAAAAGTGTTACCATATATTTCAGGAAAAAAAATAACTGGATCGAGTAAAAGCAGTGACTTGAATAATTGTCGAGATGCTTTTGCAGCTGCATAGGTTAACGCATATCCACCAACAGAATGACCAATACCGATTAAATTGCCTTTCGGAATATTAGACTTTTCAATAAATTCTAAAACATCTTCGCCAAACCAATGAAACCGGTAGGGTGGTGGATGTTGTTGAGATCGACCATGTCCACGGAAATCTAAAGAGATTACATGATGACCATTCAAAGCTTCATTGATGATACGATCATAGCATCGAGCATGGAAAGATGCAGCATGACAAAAGAGAATCGTTGGCAGATGACCTTTCCATTCCCAGTAATGAAGTTTAAGATTATCTCGAATGATTTGACCATTCGGTTGAACAATTGGACGATTTGGTAATGTAATAAAATGACTTGTTGGCGTAGTTGATAACATTTTTCGAAATATTCGAGAATGCGAAGAGATCATTTAATCTGAAATTAGAAATTAGATGTATCTACCTATTTATTCACAAGATAAAATGTCGATTCTATTTCAAAATCTGTTTAATTAAATCTGATATCAATTGAGGTTGTTCCATAGGAAATAGATGCTTCGAATCTTTTAAATGAACATCTCGACCTTTTCGAAACCATTGCACGAGATTAGGATTTGTTGGCGATGATTCCAATTCATTGAAATTCGGACTTGTTGCACGAATAATATGTACTGGAATGTTTTGAATAAACTTCGATTGTTCAATTAAAGGATAAACGTTGTTTTCAGCATTTGTACATGTCGTGTATATTGACGCTTCAACATCAGGCGTGCAAATGAGTTTAAAATCGTCGTCTAATGCATTTGTACAGTAATTATGAAGAGTATCTTTTGGCCAATTGGCAAATGAAGGACGATTTTCTAATCGAGAAAACATTTCGTCAACAGATGCATATTGACTTTTTCGTCGAAGGACATAATCAACATTAAAATTATCAAGGATAAAAGTGTTACCATATATTTCAGGAAAAAAAATAACTGGATCGAGTAAAAGCAGTGACTTGAATAATTGTCGAGATGCTTTTGCAGCTGCATAGGTTAACGCATATCCACCAACAGAATGACCAATACCGATTAAATTGCCTTTCGGAATATTAGACTTTTCAATAAATTCTAAAACATCTTCGCCAAACCAATGAAACCGGTAGGGTGGTGGATGTTGTTGAGATCGACCATGTCCACGGAAATCTAAAGAGATTACATGATGACCATTCAAAGCTTCATTGATGATACGATCATAGCATCGAGCATGGAAAGATGCAGCATGACAAAAGAGAATCGTTGGCAGATGACCTTTCCATTCCCAGTAATGAAGTTTAAGATTATCTCGAATGATTTGACCATTCGATTGAACAATTGGACGATTTGGTAATGTAATGAAATGACTTGTTGGGCTGTTGGATAAAAATCGTCGAAAAACTTGAGAATGTAAGGACACCATATTTGATCTGAAAATAAATCGAAATAATTTATAGATTAGAGCGAAAATTGTCTTTTAAAATTTGTTTAATTAAATCAACGGTTAATTGAATTTCTTCCATTGGAAAAAAATGTTTTGCATTGTCCAATTTCGTTTCACGTCCTTTTCGTAAATACCGAACAAGTTCAGGACTTGTTGGTGACGTATCGAATTGACCAAGAACGAATGGAATTGATGATCGAACAATATGTATTGGAATGTCATGAATAAATTTCGATTTCTCAAACAATGGATACATATTTGAATTTGTATGTAAAGTCGAATGATATATTGAATATTCAATATCTGAATTACATGTAAGCTCATGATTCTCGTTTAAAGCATACGTACAATAAGTACGAATGATATCTTTCGGCCAGTTTTTAAACGGTGGACGTATTTCTAATCTCGATATCATTTCGTCCACTGAATTCCAATGATTCTTTCGACGTAAAATATATGTCAATTCTGGTATTTTATTATCGCCAAGACCATATAAATCACGAGCTAGAATTCCAGGATCCAGCAATAGTAATGATTGAAATAAACGTCGTGGCGCAATTAGGGCAGCATAAGTCAAAGCATATCCACCGAACGAATGTCCTATACCGATTAGATGATCGTTCGAAAGATGAAGTGTTTCAATAAAACTTAAAATATCTTCGCCTATCCACCGGCTGTCATACGGCGGTGGATGTTGTTGAGATCGACCATGTCCACGTAAGTCAATTGAAATGACATGATAACCATTCAATGCTTCATTTATGATACGATCATAACATCGTCCATGAAACGAAACTCCATGACAAAAGAGAATCGTCGGTTGATGACCTTTCCATTCCCAATAATGAAGTTTTAGTTTGTCTCGAACAGTATCCCCATTCTCCTGAACAACAATCGGCCGATTTGGTAAGAAAACAAAATGACTAGTCGGATTCGAAGACATATCGAATAAAAACAAGATTACAACTAATTGCTATAGTTTATTTCATTTCTAGAATGAAGGAAAAAAGGAAGACGACATTCGAATAATATTCAATTTGAACAGCAAACAGGTTTATCCTTGAGTTTCAAGAAAACAGAAGAGAAAAGAAAAATGCACACACATGCATGAGTAACATAGAACGACTAGAGTAAAGATAAAGCAGTTTAAAAAACCGGAAGAATAAATAAGATACACGCAAATAAATATCAGAGATATTCTTGTTTTGATTTTTTGTTAATAAATTATAAATCATCTTTATTGACTAGATTATGTTTAACGAGCAGATTTGTTATGTCTGGATAAACTTTACGGACAGTTGTTTGTGGTGAATATGCTCGAACAACTTGACCATTTGGATCGATTAAATATTTCCAAAAATTCCATGTCGGTGGTTCAGTTTTTTCTTTAGAAAACAAAACAAAAATCTTCTTTTTTTTTTTGTTCTCAAAGTTCATTCAACAAATTTACCACTTAAAAATTTCCAAACAGCAGGTAAATTATCATTTTCATCGCCTTCTCGAATGACAGCATCTTTAGCAAAGATGGGGAAATTGACATCGAACATGTCCTGAGCCCATGCTTGAATATGAGCATCATTCTAAAAAACAAAATTCAAGACAAATATTCATTTTGAAAACTATCTACGTTGGGCTCTTGATTGCCAAATTGATTGCTTGGAAATGCAAGAACTTGAAATACATTTCGATTTCCTCGATTGAGTTTTTGTTGAATACCAACAAGTGCTTCATAATGTGAATCAGTAAATGAACATTCACTTGCAACCTAATTCACAATAAGTAAAACTATCTTTTCTCTTCTTTCAACAACTTACATTAACAACTAATGTTACCTAAAATAGAAGAATTATGATTTAGATATTTTTTTAACGTGTAAATCAATCAACGAACTTTTCCTCGGTATTGTTCCAATGAAATATCATTTCCTTGCCAATCTTTGACGGTAAATGAATAAAAATCGTCGCAGAAAGCGCTGGTTATTGTTAAAAGAAAAATCCAAAGAAAAAACATCTGAAAAGAAAACGTAGCAGTTTCAGTCAGTGTCGTTGTATCGATTAAAATAAATTCTTGAGTGAATTTCCTAAGTTTTTTTTATATTGATCAAAACTTTGTTTGGTCAATTTTAATAATTCTTCAATGTTTTTCTCATTCGGTTGAATTTGATTTGCTAATTGAAGATCTTTCAACGCCAATTCATAATCATTCAAATTCGCATACGCTGAACCTCGACGATACAAAGCTTTGACATATTTTGGATCGATTTCCAATGCCGATGTACAATTTTCAACGACACTCGCATTATTTCCATAGATTAATTGGCATGCTGACATGTTCGAATAGATCGATAGAATCAATTCGTTGATTTTCTCAACGAATTCTTCACTCGGTTGTTCAGTGAGAAAATTAAGAATGTAACATAATGATCGATGATAGAGTTTAAATGCATGAGAATATTGTTTTTCACGAAAGAATTTATTGGCATTTTCTTTGTGTTTCAGAGCGAAACTGTAGAGTTGATCAATCGAAAGAGAATAGATTTCTGGCGAACGTTGAAATGAGAGCAGGTGAATAGTACAATTTATCGAATGAGTTTCGTATTGAAAATGAATTTGTGAGATTTCATTTGGTTTCATTGTGATTAAACATTTGTGAATGTAATTACTGATGATTGTCGAATAGAATCCAACAGTTAGTTCAATTTCTTGATTTAATGGAAGAAGATCAGTGTAAAGATTTTCATTTAATGAATAATCCGATGGAGAAAATTCGACAATTATCCTGCAGAGCGATCCTAAAAATTAATTCGTCAAGTATTCAAATTGAAACATGTCTGATCAATTAGAAATACCTTCATTGGGCGCTGAAAGACTTTGACCTCTTTGAATAATTGTTTTTTTGAATGACAATTCGTCAGGAATATTGTAGACGGTCATTTATCGATTTAATCGTAGCAAACAAATCAAATCGGTAGTAGTTATCGAGCAAGAGGATTGAACATATGCTTGTATGAGTTCAGAAGTTCAGTTCGTCGGTCGATTGATTGATAATGAGACGATAGAACAGACCAATTATTTATTTACTTATCCGGATAGATACTAACCAACGTATTGGATGTTGAAAGAAAAGAAAGCAAGATGTCACTGACCATCAATAGAAAAAGACAGCGCGCATTATTACAAAAATCTTTCGTTTTTTTTTCTTATTAAACGGTGAATTAGTTCGAATCACCGTTGGCATTATGGAAAACGGAGTGTATTGACTTTTGTTTGTCCTAATTAATCAAATATTTGAGTAAAAATCCCTGCAGATATCGTGTGACTGATTTGGCTTCAAAAAATTGCCCGACAAGTTATTTTTATATTTTCTTTTTTCCAGGACATTTTCCTAGAATTGCAGAGAAAGAGAGAAAGAGAAAAATATGACGTCATCAAGTAATAATTATAGAATGGAGCCATCAAACATTGTTCAGCTTGTAGTAACATTTTCTTTCCTCCTTTTTCTTTCTCTCTTTGAGATATATACTCAAGAAAAACTTCATTTTTTTCAGACGTTATTATCGAAATTTAATTTAAAATGGGTCATCGATATTGTCGTCCGTTTCCATGCTATCACGGGTATGCTGCATTACCACCAGCTAAACGACCATGTTGTCGACAACCACCGACAGTGTTATTTTATTCACGAACAATTCGTTCAAAGTTCGGCCCTCGATATTACAGATATCGATATCGACGTTACTGATTTTATTTTCTGTCGAATTATTGTTTTGTTTTGTTTTATTTTTTCAATAGACAAAATATTAAATGTTCTGATCGTACACCATTTTGTCACTTGAAAATACACTCAACTTACACAGTATTGTTAGCAATGAGCGAAGATTCGAATTTATACTGATTACATGTGTCTTTTAGTTTAATGAGAGATTATAATATGTGAGTTTTTTCGCCCGTTTATTTAACTATAACATGATATTTTTCATAGAGCATGTTTTCTTTTCCCCAAAGTAAACATAGGAAAATTTTAATTAAAATCATAGACGATACTATTGACTTTCAATGATCCAGACACAGGAAATAACAATATTCTATATAGATCAATTTTCATTTCAGTGTGAATAATATTTAGGTACATCGAATTGAATCCTATGATTCGAATGCTTTTGATTACAGATGTTTTTCAACAAGAATTCTTATGTGTAAAGTCGTCAAGCATATTTCAATTTGAATTTTATTTAAATAACAAAATTGTTGCCGACAACATGTAATAGAAAGTAGTCTTTGTCTTTGTCTTTTAATTTATTTATGACATATCTGCTGATTGTGCCAAGAAACTATCGACAGCTGCTCCACTATCGAGTCGAACAACATGAGATCCATCAATTTTCGTTGTACACATCGGACACGTATCGTCTATACTCAAATATCTATAGAGAAAACAAGAGACATTTCGAGAATAATGAACTACGGAAATTTTACCTCAAGAATTCCGAATGTATAGCTGGAAAATTACAAGCTGGACATAAACTCATGTCTTCTCGAATAACATGTGCGCCCTAGAAATTGCTCATTTGACTTCTTTCGAAACAAAAGAAAAGTTCTTTCTCTCTTACAGTAATAATGCAATAAGGCAAAGCAAGTTGACAGCTCGGACATAATAACTCGTAGTCCGGCACACGTTGATGACAATGCGGACACGGTGTATAATCTTCTTCGGTTTCACTTTTATCCGGTTTTCTGAACAAAAAAAAAGAAAATGATTTGTTTTCATTCGATTATTTTATTTCATTAGTCTACCGAACAAGAGCTTCAATTTTCTTCTTGTATTTTGGATCGATATTATCACGATATTCAGGTCTCATAAGAACCAATGCGAAATTGAATGCTGAACTATTCATTCCAGATTTTTGACATTCGACAACGGTTGTTGTTAAAATTTGCACAATATCTAGTTCATCAATTGAATTTAACAATCAGGTCGATTAGTTTTGTTAACTTACGTGCAGGAAATTTGCTCACATTATGTGCAACACGGTTCAATAACCGTGCGGCACGAGTCTAAAATAAAAAAAAACTAGAAAACAAAAGAGATTTTTCGATTTATTTTACATGATTATTGAGTTTAATTTGAATTTTAACGAGAATATAACTGTGTAATAGCATTAGACTATTGGCCATTTCGAATGGGATAGCTGAATGTTGAGTTTTAAGTTCTTGATGCATTGTAAAGAGAACATCGCGTGCACTTCGATAATTGCCCGATTCTTGATCTTGTTGTGCAATGATAATCGCTGTTTTCGATGCTTCAAGATATTGACCCAAATTTAAATAAAAACGAAACAAATATTTCGCTTCCTAGGAAATTCTCTCGATGAAAGAGTTCGATTTTTGACAATTATTTGTTTACCTTCGGTATTTGATCTTTTTCTCCAAGTAGATATTCGAGTAATCGTTGTGTTATTTGTTGACTACGTGCTTTGCCAGCACAGATAATTGCTAATTCAATGCCTTTACTTTCATTTTGACCTGTACATCGCATTAAATGTGTTAATGCCTTGCAAACAAAAACATTTCCGTGCATGTTTTTTTTTCAATTCAAATTTCTCATTTACTCGATCGTAATTTTGTGCGAACATAAAGAATTTTCCAGCAAGTAAATGATTATTTTGATTTTGAAAAAACGTCGCCGTACTTTCGAGATCATCTTGCGGAATATCTCGGCCGTCTTTCAAAACTTTTTCTACACAAAATTCAAAGATAAAACATTCTTTTCAATTGAAATTTCATTTCAATGAATAACTCTAACCGATAACTTGAGCGTACAGTTCCATGAGACCGTTTTGTTGTGCCATGGCAAACGCTTCATTGTAGCATTTCGATAGAACGAGAAATTGCATTGCTGAACTGTAATCATTGATCGATTCGAAAAATCGAGCGACCATTTTGGCACCTTCGACACTTTGCGTTTCACGAACAATTTTCACAGCTTGTTCTGGTGATTTTAGTTGATTTAATTGAATTCTAAATTCGATTTCATATGAAATTTAACTTTTCAAATCAAGGAAAACTATGCTACCGAATGGCATTTTCCCATTCGCCAGCTTTGAGATAAGCAGCACAGGCTTCTTTAAATCGGCCTTCACTTTCTCTGGCTTTCGCGTACATCGAATGAATCTTAGGCGTGGTTACATTCGGAAGAATTTCACCAACTTTAACCCTGAATAAGCGAAGTCATTTTTACATGAAGAAAAAAGACAAAAGTCGAAAATAGTTTACCAATTTTTCATTTTAATATAAGCGATAGCTGCACTATCCCAACATTCGGCTTTTTCGAATAAATCAGCAGCTTCAGGCCATTGTTTCAATGTTTCGAGTAATTTAGCACATTCTTCTTTAATTTCTTTTCCAGGCAAACGCAAGGCAATCGTTACACCTCTTCAAAAAAGCGAAAGAAATGAATTCAATCGTTGTTTTTGTCTTCAGTACTTTTTGATTTCTCCAACTTTGATATAACATCGTGCGAGACCCGTTAGACATTTTTGATCATGTTGAAAGTCTTTTTCTTTCTTCGTTATACCTTGTTCATAGAATTTCACTGCCGAACTCGCATCTCCACTTGAATTTAAAAGCAAATCAAAGTTAACAAACGAATGCAAAATGAATTCTTCCTACGTGAATTCTAATTGTTCAGCATGAGATGCTGAAATATACGGAATCTGTTCGGGATCATAAGCCTTTGCTAAAGTCATTGCTGCTTCGAATTGCATACAATCACGTCGCATCTAAAACACGAAATTTATTAGACCGATCGTTTCTATGAAGAAAACAAAGTTCGTTTACATTCAATGCTTCCAATGGACAACCACATTTGAGAAACAATTCTTGAGCAAGATCATATTCTCCAAAAAGAGCAGCAAAATGTGCCGAAACAAGACTTTTGTCTTCGACATGCTACAAAAACATGAATCTTTTTTTATTCTATTTTCGTTATTAACAAATCGAATCCTACTTTAATTTCTTCCAATGTCATAACCATACCCGGATGACCGATTTCTCGAAAGACTTTAATCGCTAAATGACAACAAAATAATAATAAAAAAAATTTCTCTATCAATTGATGTTTTTTTCTTTTACCATAATCAATATTTAAGGAATAGAGTAAAGCCGTAGCGAATTTATTCCATTCATTGCTATCATTCAATTGTTTTGCCCAAAACATGGCGTCATCATATCTTTTCATGAGAATTGATTTCGACAATCGATCGACAACATCGTCGAGTGTATACTCTTGTTCGACCGAATCATTTGAAAATCCATAGGTGTCTAATTTCATCTGAACTATTTTTCCGCTTGAATCAAGAAGAAGAAGGAGACCCGCATTGAGAAGTAGAGGAACCGAGCCGAATATTGGCAAACGTGTCGTACCGACGAACATTACTTGAGGACCTTTTAACGAGTCACGATAGACTGAATACGTTGTTATCGAATCCGATTCGAAACTAACAAATATCCACTAGAAAATGAAATTATCATTGCGAATTTTTCATGCACGAGAAACAAAAGAGAGAGACCTCGTTTTCTAAATTTGTTTCCCATAGAATCGATCGTGTTCCTGATGGGAGATTAGGAATTTGAATGATATTTGGATGTTCGAAAAACTAAATTCAATTTTTTTATTTGATTATACAATCGAAAGAAACACGACGGTTGTTGAACTTACGACATTGTATAAATATCCGTCACCTTTCTGATCAATAAACACAATCGATGTTCCGAAATTTTCTGCGAATAATTTCTGAATACATGTTTTATGTTTGTCGAATTTATTCACAATTTGCCATTCATCAATATGAAAAAAGGTCAATACTCCTTTCTAAATTCAATTTTAAAACAACAATGTTTTTTTTCCGATTGAAATTTTCGTTCGTACATCGGTTCCATAGATGAGAAAATCTTTTGTCAATGTATAACAAACAATCTTTCCATCATTACTATCTGCCAATGGAAACATGATTGAATGTCGTTCTTCACTATGTCGATCCGATTCTTCAATCTACAAATTCATCAATTTTCGAAACTAAAAACATCGATTTTCCAAATGTCAAACCATATGTAATTGAAGTCGACCGTTCATAAATGCAGCTGCATACTGAGAATTGATTTGTAATTCTGTTATTGTACTTAAATAATCGTGTTCAGATGCTTTAATAACTTCTATTCAAACGAAGATATTTTGCATCAAGTTCAAACAAATAAGATTTCTCAAACCTTCGACACTCTGAATTCGATAATATAAAGCACGATTATTAAATCCAACGGCTATATAAATATCGCTCATTGCTAAAACGCTTGGCTCAATTTCTGTTGTCAAACGAACATCATCGATCTGATTCAAAGAAAAACAAACAAAAGATGAAAACATTTCCTTTCTCGACTTACTTTTGTTTTCGTCTGATGATCATAAATCGATACTTCGCATAATGATGTCATGAAAGCGATTTTCTGTTGCCAAACACTGGCTAACATCGATGATTTTGTTAGATAAACATAAATAGCTCCTGAAGCTTTCGCTACAGCTAATAATTGTCCATCGACACTCCAACCAATTTCTGATAAATTATCATTTCCTTCGTCGATTGTTATGATCGAATCAATGACATATTGATCAGATAATTCGTGAATTTTAATTCCATTGACTCCACAAGTTGCAGCTTTGTTCAAAGCAGTTGACAAGGCTAAACTTGTTAGCGAACCTTTATGATCACGAATTTTATGTAATTCCTATTTTCAATGAGTAAAATCAAAATCACTACGATCTTTTCTCAAACAACGAATCAATTACTTCGCCTATTTCTTTATGATAAGTCGAAATCACAATAAAATATCCTGCACTAAATCCTATCATAATATATCCATCGCCAAACCTTGAAAAACAAAACGATAGATCATCGATTTCGACTTCAATTTCAATACTACCATTGATAATCAACAATATCTCCGTATTTATCTTGAAAGTTCAATGTAAACAATTGACTTCCAGCTGATGACGCTGCATTTGACTGGTCGCCAACAGTCCACAAACCCAAATGTTTCTTTCCAATAACTGCACTCACAGTACTTTCCTCATAAGCGCCTCGTTTTTCTCGTTTCATTTCTGAAAATTTCAAATTTCTCGGTGTTTCACTTGTATCACAACGTTGTAGAGCGGTTCCATTTGATGCTATTACTGATATGCGATTGTCTTCAGCACCAACAGCCAATAGATTATCTTTACTCCACGCCATTGTTGTTATTCGACCAGAATGTTGGCCGAGTAACGGTAATTTTCTGAAGGCAAATTCACCGATTTCTCAAGAAAAAAAAACATAGCGAAAGAGAATTTTTACTTCGTTGTCGATTCATCATAGAGAATAAGATTTCCACGAGATGTACCAATTGCCAAGAGTGGAGATGCTTTCGACCAAGCGATGATCGTCGGATAATCTCTTTAAAACAAACATTTCCATATAAATCAATCGATTTCTAATTTTAAACAGACTTTGGTGGTGTGTCGATAACAGTTGTTTTCTGACTGTTTGAATTCCATAGATAAACCATATTCGATTTTTCTGTAATTGCTGCTAAAGTATCTCCGTCTTTGTCCCATTTTATTTGAATACATGTTCTATAGAACGGAAATTTTGAGGGTTCTTCGTGTATCGAAAAGAGAAAATTTACCCTTTTAAAGGAATGGATGCGACTTCATCACCTTGTCGATTACGAATTGTGACCACGTTTAACGAACTTGAAAAAAAGAAGAAGTGTTAATGATGAGATCATCGATTGAACTCACCCAACAGCTGCTATATGTGTTCCATGACCAGATTGCCAAGAAAATTTCGGTTTTTCGCCAAGTTCTTCTTGACTAATCGCAAACAAACGCTAAAATTCCAAACAAAAAATATGTCAGTTTGAACTTTAGAAAAGGTATTACTTTCGGTGAAGCTGCCATATCGAATACGGTATAACTTTATTCAATGAAACGGGATTCTTTTCAACCATTCGTTGATTTAGTCTTGATTCGTTCCTTAGCAACCATCAATCAACCAATGAAAACATCCGACTTATCAAAAATTTTCATTCATTCTGTTATCAACTGCGACCTATCTTAAACAAAATTTCAGCGAAATATTTTTTTTTCGTATAATTAAAAATCATCGAATAAATGAAAATAATTTTTAGAAAAAAAACTAGGTGAGTCATACAAAATTTTTCGCCTCCTTCTTGCACGCCGTGTCGACGTTTTACTTTACCCAGACGCACAGTATTGACGTATTCATCATCATATCTCCATCTTACATCATTCGATTGTTTTTCTTTCAGATACAATTCTAAACATTTCCAGTCCTTTAAAATGCCTATTGTCGAATCAAGTATTTTCGATCGTATTGCTGCCCAAGGATTTGATGTTTGTTTTAAATTCAAATGAAACAAGACGAATATCGATATGTTTTTATTTGATTTAGATCGCTCAATGGGCATCGATCTTAAGTATTGGTGGTAGTTTAGGTGAAATTTTCGTCAATCAAGATGCTCGTTTACACATTCACGGTCAACATGCACTTCCACAATTGATCGAAGCGTACAAACGATCGAAGATTTTAAGCAATGTTTTATTGCTTACAGGTACTGTCGGAGGCGCATTGGCTTATCAGCAAACAAAAGATAAATATTGGCTCATTGGTGCAGCTTTATTAGCTGGTAAATTTCGAGAAAATTCAATTGATTTTTTCGTATTTTCTTTTTTCGTTATTAGCTGGTGTTCCGTATGATTTGTTTGTCGAAGCTCCAGTTATTGAACAATTGAAATTTTTTACACTTGAACCACAAAATGAACGTCCGAAAAAATTATTATCTTCATGGACACCTATTCAACTCGGTAAATTGGGATTAGCTGCTAGTGGTGCAATACTTTTCTACTGGTTCGCTCGTCGTTAAATTAAATTTCATCGGTGACATCCTTGCTGACTGATTTCCTTTGGCAGTTTAAACTAGCGTCTTTTTTTTATGTAATCTAGAAAACAGTTTATCAAAAAAAAAACAACAAAGAGAATTATTTTTAAACTCGATAAACAAAAGTTAATTGATCTTTTTCAATCGTCAGTCTAATCCTCTTTCTGTGATTTTTAGATAAACACACAAAAAGAAAAGAAAAGAAAAATGTCAGCAGGAATCTTGGATTCATTGAATGATATAAAGTACAGTTCTTCATCGAAGAAAACAAAACACGAGCTATTCTTTTATTTTCATTCGTAGTTACAATGGAGAAATACATGATGTAAATAAATTAGAAGATATTCTTCAAGCAGATTTTAAATCTGAACAATTTCTTTCATATGGAAAACTAGTTGCTTGGTTAACACAAGAATTAAATAGCTTTTATTCAATAGGAGAATATGTACAAAATATGAACTGTATGCAGTAGAGAATGTGATTTCTTTGTAAAAATATGCAATTTGTTTTTGGTTTTATATTAGCTACCAATGATTTATCGAATTTTTTACTTGAACTCGGTGGTTTTCTTCGTGATTACGGTTGTCCTTATCGAAATTTAATTGCGAATGAAAATAGATTAAATGATCGTGTATCACGATTGCAATTACTAGGTAAATTGAGTTTTCTGTTCGAATATTTTCGTTGATTTGCTCGTGTTTTTGATGAATATAGATTTTTTAATAACAGAAGTTCAAACAGCAAAAATGAATAAAGGTCTCAATCGAGATATTTTAACAAATGGAACTGATCATTCAACAGACAAAAAAGTTCGAAAATCTCGTGTTTTCCGTTAGTAGTTAATGATTGATTTTTAGAAATATGAAAGTAACGAAGCTCGAGACTTGAAAGCATTGTTAATTGCTCTTGGTTTTGGTCGTCCACCTGCGAATGTCCAAGCCGGTGAAATTTGCCAAAAAGTTTACAATAAAGTGAATGAATTATTGAAAAGTTTACCAGCAAATTATTTGGGCAAAGCATTGATACAAACAAATATGTCGGAAAAACAATGGAATCAAATACACAAAATCAATCAAATTCTCTACGATGAATATAAAACACGACGAGAATTATTATTGAAACGATTAGATGTGACTGTTCAGTCATTTAAATGGGCTGATCGATTGAAAGTAAATCGAATTATTTGCAGTAGAAAGAAAGTGTTTGTTTTAAACATGGAAATTGTAGGATAAAACTGATGAAATCTCAAATGTATTTATGAGCAAACGAAGAGCGTTAACAGCAGAACCGAATGTTCGAATCGAAGATATTATGGCTGCTCGCGAAGGTAAAATATTCTTTTATGTAAAAAGAAAATGAAGTTTTTTTTTGTTGATATTGAAAAGATCTTTGTCATATGGAGAAAACTTGTGGAACAAAAGAAATGTCTTCAACTCGATCGAAACTTCATAAAATTCTCATACCAAAAGTAAGATAAAATAACATAACATTCTTCATCTGGCTTTTACACTCTATTTTGATACATAGAATAGATAAGAATAAGAATAATTTTGGTTTATTGTAGGTTCCAGATCGTGGCGGAAGAACAACAGAATTACAAGCACCACCTCCAGAAATGCCAGCCTATCTACGTGGTGGCTCAGCAAACAGTCGTGGCAGTCGAGGTGGTGGCCATCAACATCATCATCATCAACAACAACAACAACATGATCAACGAAATCACACAAATGGTGAGATCGTTCTTAGTTGTTTTCATGACGTTTATTTTCATTTATAATTAGGTCAGCGTGGAGGTGGAGGTGGTGGTTGGTCAGATCGAGGAGGTCGAGGTGGTTTTCAAGGTCATTACCAACAACAAACATATGATCCCTATGCACAACAATATCCTCAAATGGGCTACTATGGTCAACAACAAATTGTAAATGAATATGCTGGTATGGATTATAATGGTGGTGGTGGTGGTGGTGGTCGAGGCCGAGGTCGTGGCGGACGTGGTAATCGTGGTGGCCGACGACCTTACTAACACAAGAATGTGTTATCTATTGTTATTTTTTTTAAAAATCCGGTCTAGTTCTACTTTATTTCCTCTCTAAACAAAAGATAATTAACCAAGATGCTGCTGTTACTCATTTATTTGTTAACAAATTCTCTTCGATTATTGTTATATCTATGACTTGTTTTTGTTTTTGCTTCTTTTTCTAGATGGTTAAATTAGAGCCGATAAAATCGGTCATTGATTCATATTCTTCCTCTTCATCATCAGACGATGACACCGATTCCGATGATAGACAATCGACAACATCATCATCAGATTCGTGTCTATCTCTCATTGAAACATCTAGAATAAATTCATTAAAATCTTGTCAAAAACGTCAACTCCCTACATCTGTTCATGTTATTCCTCAGGGTACAATAGTTCATGACATCAACAATAATCAATGGCTAATACATCAATGTTTACAAATATTCGGGCATAATGATGAAAGATTTATTTATTTATGCAATCAAATAAAAAGATCATTGCCAATCAATGATACGAATATATTCGAAGAAAATCTTATTAAAATCAAAATCTCACCCTGTGCTAATCTACCAGACAAATTCAAACAATCAAGACAAACTGTCATTAAAACACGAATGTCGGAGAATGAAAAACTCGAGTCGATTTTCTATGGAAATCTTCTCGGAGAGAAAAATAAAGAAATTCAATTTTTCTACCCAAATCATCATTCTGACAAGTAACTTGATTTCGAAATATTTTCACACATCGATCGATTGATCTGTTTTGTTTTAGACAGTTAATCTCAACTATTAATAAATTCCTTTCTTCAACAATAAATAATTCAAATGGAAATAAAATTCTCTATGGATTCATTGAATTCTTTCAAGATGATCAAAACAAAGTGAATAAATATGCAATTGAAATTTATTTTCAACACGATAGAGCCAATTGGAATTTTGTTACCAATCCATATGAATTAATCGAACAAATTCTCATGAAAGAGATGGACAAATTGAAAGAATTTCGACAGAAAAGTCTCAAAATCACCGATGATTATCATCGATTTTCTGTCAAACAAAAATCGACAACTAATCAATACGAAATATCCGAAAGTCTTCTCACTGAACACGATTATTCTTCATCAATAAAATATCTTCTCAAACTCGAATTAACACCTTCGACATCATCGAAAACATTTACTATCGACGATGAAATTTCGTTCTATTCTCGTTTTGCAACACATGAGAAACTTAAATCCTATATAAAACGACATAATTTAATGTACATCGCTATTCCAGAATATATTTCCCACGGTACTTACACACATATGAATTCTACATACAAATTTCTCATTATGGAACAATATCGTGAAAATCTTCGTTCGTTAATATCGTCCTACGATCAATCATTACCTGAACATAATGCATTGAATTTATTCTTGCAGATGCTTTATGTTTTACAGTTTCTACATGAGAAAAATTATGTTCATCAAATTATTAAACCGAAATATATGATGTTTGCAAATAAACAACCGTATTTTGTCTATCTTACACAATTTCGTACGGTGAAAAATGTGAATGAATCGAGTAAAATCTAGTCGAATCATCATCATTGTTCGAATTAAATTCGTTTTTTTTTCTCCTTTCGTTTTGCAGATGAAGTTCCTCAAGAAAATTTACCGATTAAAAAGAAAGTCAAACACTCTCATCGAACGCAATTAGCGTCAATTCATAACAAAACATCATCGGTTGTTCCAAGTCTACTCTCAGTTGTCGATGTTCCAAGTCCAATAATCGAAGACGAACATTTTCTTGTCAATTCTTCGACTTATTATCATTCGTTCAATGTCTATTCGTCACTTGATTTGCATTTAACTAACAAACAAACGTATCGAGGTGATTTAGAAATGCTTGGATATAATTTAATCGTTTGGTCAGGAGGAAGATTACCTTGGGAGAGAAAAACTTCGAATAAACATGAGAAATTTAATGAATATACGATTACGAATGAGAAGAAATTAGCGAAATCGAATGTGAATGAATTTGTGAAGAAATGTTTTTTTATGAAATTAATTTCGCCTGTGACTCTAAGAGCTATTTGTGATTATATGTCAACGGTTTATCAATTGAATATTGATGATATACCGAATTTTGATCAATTACGTGCACCGATTAAAGAAATTGTCAAAGCATTGGGTTTCAAAGTTTGATTGAAAAACTTAGAAAAACAAATAAAACACCGATTAAATATTTGTTAATTTAGGCAAACGCATGTCTTCGTTTATCGAATTCGAAATCGAAAAATTCGAATGTCTCAACAAATTATCGTTCGAATCCGGCGAATAACTCTCAACTCCTGAAAACCAATGGAAATAGTAATAAACAGATCAATGTCAACGAAAGTCAATCGCCAGGAAAAGGATTCGAAGTCGAACAAGATGATCTCGATGATGAAGACGACGATGAAGACGAAGAAGAAGAAGATGATGATGATGATGACGATGAAGATGAGGTTTGTTTGATCAGAAAAGAAATCGATTGAGAAGAAAAAAAAATCCGTAAATATCATTGATAGACCGATCGTTGTCCACCGGATTCAAGTTCATGTGAAGAAAACTCTTCGAATGATAACGACGATGCACAAATGGAACAACAAGCACCAACTAATCCCGGTCAAACAGCAGCTAACAAATGCACACGATGTGGTGGTGATCATTCGCTGGATGATCAACAATCTCAAACAAGTAGTGATAAACAAAGTAGTAATAACAATAATCTAAGTACACTTACCTATCAACAAAAACGACAACAATCGATTGCTAAACGACTTCAATTACGTCGAAAAAATAAACATTAAATCTTGGTTTTTTATTTGTTTCAAACAGCAAACTATATGTACATATTCATTTAGGATTTCGAGAGAGAGAGAACAAAGTGTTTTTATCTGTATGGAATAGAATTTACAAAAAAAACAACGAAAGAAGACTGTTTTTTATTATTTTTTTCTTCTTGTTCAATGCGTACGGTTTGTTTGGCTTTTCTTCTATGTAAAAACTACACCATTCTATCTTATTATTTTTTTTTGCTTTTCGAGTTATCGATTTGTTACACATGATTCTTTGTTTTCGGTTAATCCGACGGTTTTATTTGTGATAAACATGTTTTCTTTCTTTCCTTCGTTTCTTTTTTTTAAATTATAGTTATCGTTTTTCATGCAGAAAAGAAGAAAGTAAACTGAACAAGCCGAATTATTCAATCAGATAGTTGTTCTATTCTTACCTTACAAATTATCATAAAATCATCGAGTGAATATACGTATAATATGTATCGATACTTGTCGGTAGTGTTTAGTGATTTTTATCATGCAAATTTTTGTTTTAATAGAGAGAAAAAAAAAGTCGAAAGAATACGATATCACACAGATCTTATTTCAAAAGTATATAGAGAAAAAAACATCATTTCGTTTTTTTCATTTGTGATGATATTTGATGCTGACAAAATTTCAAAAATAGGATGAATAATATTGAAATCAGGTTTTTTCTATGTAGTTTTTCATTATTAATTCTTCTATGTTCAACAGATCTAACGGGTTTACATTATCTTCGTACATTTAATTGTTCAACATTGGACGGATATATTCCACAAGGACCTTATCTATTCAGTCATCATTGGCCATTTCCATTGATTACTATTAAATATCATCGAAAATTCAGTAAAGGACTGTGTTATAATGATGGATCACTTTATTTTACTTTGAATAATGATAAATTCTGTGCAGGAAGATATATCGATGGTCATGCCGAACTTTTCTGTCAACTTGAAAATAATGAATATTGTTGGCTGAATATGCAGACAAGTGATGGAAGTCAATTGAATTGCGATACTTCAATATAAAATTTAAAAAAAAAGGTTTCTTTTTGTAATAAATATTCGATTTATTATTCGTTTGTTATTCTTTTCGATTCGATAATTAACTCATATGAGTATATACGTGACCTTGTAGCTATTCAGAGGATTAGTTTTGACCATACTCTCTATACTTGTCTGTGTCTTCAACTCATGATTAACGATTTACCCCTGAAGAGATTCGTTTTTCGTTTATTTATCGTCGTCGTTAAGAAAAGGTCGTCAAATTGTATGCATAACAAAGAAAAAAAGAAAGGAAAGGTTGTCGGTAGGTATTCATCGATATTTATTGCTTTAGTTTTAATTGTTAATCCGAATTGTAGGCCGATTTTGAACATGCATTTATACTTTATCTTTAAACTTAATGACATTGTTTGTTGTTAAAGTTTGATAATCCAGAGATCGAGAGACACAATAGATGAAGACATAGTCATGACTTTTGCGTTAAATGACGGTGATACATACACGAATAAAAAAGAGAATGTGGACCTTCGAATTTGAAGGCGGAATTCAATATGCAAAAATGTTAATCACCTATATATAGTCGATGACAGTTTTAAATCGACGTTTACTATCGAAAGAGAATTACCATTGAGAGACACTTTCAATATGTTACTCTTAATATTTATTTTTGCATCTATCAATCAAAATGTTTATTCATTACCACCAATTAATTTTACTGATGCTGTTTTAACAAATCGAATGATTGAAGCATTGAATAGTGCACTTCAATCTCGATATGAACAGCCAATAGCATTAGCACCATCTCCATCTCCATCACTTCGCCATCAGGTTCGACAACATTCAATTAATCAACAGCAATACATAGAGCCAATACCTCAATCTCCAACGTTCTCGCATGTGCAAAATCATTTGCCGGAACAACAACAACAACAACAACAACAATTCTATTATAATCAAATAAATGACTATCAACAGCAACCACAGTATCCAAATCCAATATCGGATCAAGAGCATGCATTTTATCAACAACAATTTATAGAACATCAACAACGACAACAGCAATATCAACAACAACAACAACAACAACAACCTCAGCAACAATCGTCTCAAACGAGTCAACATTACGTACCGCCTGAACCACAACAACAACAAATTGTTCATGCAAATCAACAATATTATCCTGTTGAATCTCAACAACCTCAGCAACCACAACAACCGCATCCACAGGTAGTTTCAGAAAATTTCGTTCCAGAACATTCATTACCATCTCAACCTCAAGCACAACAACAGCAGCAACCACCACAATCGCAACCAAATGAAGCAGATTCTCGAGGTAAAAATCAGTGAACCCAATTGAATGACGATATAAGTAGATGTATATAAATATAAATATTATTAAGGATATTATCCATTCCACAGTGTAAATTGGTTTAATTTTCCGTCGGTATGGCCAACCCTAACAACCAATCAAATTCATCCCACTGCAGCTTTACCCATTGTTCCTACTCAAGCAGCTGCTCCAAGTGCCGATGGATGTCCAGTCGGTCATTGTCCTACTGGTGCTAGTTGCAGTCGAGATGGAGCTCAATGGTTATGTGGATGTGGTTTCGGTGGCTGTCTTGGAAGTAAATTTTCCAAACAGTATAAAATTCATAGATCATATTGTGTTTTGTTTGATTTTCAGTTCAAAATCCATGTGGTGTCTATGGTCGATATTATTTTCCCTATTATCCAGATGCATCACGATTCATTCAATGTGATCAAACTGGCGTCTTTTGGATTCGTAAATGTGCTCCTGGTACGATTTTTGATCCTAAGATAGGCGTATGCAATTATCCTCCTGTTGTTGTTGAAGTTGGCAAAAAATAAAGCCTAACAAATTCATAGATCACGAAAAAACAACATTTTTCTCTTTTTATTTTGATTTTTGCTCCTCTCTTTGTTTTGTCATTTTCGTTCGTTTCAAGAAATAAAAACCAATCAAGTAGAATTCTTCAAGTGTATACTGGTGCGTTATTCTTGCATTAACAAAGAAATACAGACGGGGCATGGGAACATTATTGTTCCTTCATAAAAAATCGAATACAAAAAGGACATTCTTATTCCAAAACTCGTATAAATAAACTCAATTGTGCTTTGTTTTATTCGTTCTTTCTACCGGTGAGAGTTTCTTTTTCTGATTACTTTTCTATTGTTCGTCTTATTATAACAAAGAAGACATAGTAAAACATAATCAAATATCATTTCTTTACAGTTGATCTTTTCAATCTTTCATTCTCGTATAAACAAAAAACTACGGCATGACACAGTATGCCGATTGATAGCGACTCAACAACAGATGCATCTTCTATTACCGATGTCGATCAACCTCATGAGTATTACGAAGAACTAGATAATAAAACTCTCGGTTTTCAGAAACCAAAAGCATCTTCAAAATCTCTCCCGAAGAAACAATCAACACAACCACCACCACCACCACGTCCAATTGACCCTATACAACAGTTAAACGAACAACTTAATCGACAATTTCGACCCGATCTCGTATGTTATAAAAGTTCCTAATATTTGTCGTTTTAAAAAGTATAAGCAACATGCGTAATAATAAGAAATATTTCTATTTGCCCATCGATAATCTTATTTTGAAGCAAAAAATAATCAATTCACTCATACAAATAATAAAAAAAAGGAATTTATGAGCTTCTTTCATCCACTTGGATTCTTATTAAAAAAAATTCAATCAGTTTTTGTCTGTTTCTTTTCACTGCTTACGACTGAAAAAAAAAGGCAAATGCGTAGTGTATAAAATTTCCAATGATGTACGTATTAAAAAATTAAATTAATTTGACAAACAGTACGATAAGCGACAATGAATTCATTGTTCCCTTTTCGTTTAAGGTTCCACCAAGTCCACCGCCAGTACAGCGATTGATTAAACGAGCACCACCAACACCAGATCCTGTCATCTTTGATGCACGCGCAAAACCTGTAAAATCTTCGAAGAAACCAGCCGAATCTACTAGTAGCATCAAAGAAAATCTATTGAATCGTATTCATCAATTCACCGATACGTTTCATAAATCGCCTCCATCGTCCTTCATACGTTAGTCTAAGAAAGAAAAATCTCGTTTCTCAATCTAAAAACGTCTTCTATTCATAGAAATGTCTACTCAACAGCAAACACTCTCCGATGGATTTCAAGTTCCAGCCGGTATGATGCTGGTACCCATTCCTCAACAACAACAACAGCAGCAGCAGCAACAACAACAACAACACACCGTTATATCACAATACAAACCTCCAACAGTGACTAATACCCAGTCTTTCAAACATAATAAAGTAGCACCACCACCTTCGACCACTCAACCGACTCAAATGATTAATCCCATATTCACAACTAATTGTATATAATTTCAAATTGATCAACTATTCTCGAAGAATTTCTTTCGATCTATTTAGCATTTGTAACCCCGTCATCGATGTTATCAACAAATCCATTAATTCCTTCATATAATGCAGGAAATCAACAGGCGTATAAACACCAACAGAATGCATTTAGACATATCGAAGATTCAAGATCAAACAAAAAGAAACATAAAAAACATACAAATGACGATGCCGCTAATCCAAAGACCGGAAATCGATCGTTTGCATTGTACAATCAAAAAAATGGACGGATTGGTATGTTGAATCGAAAGTTCGATAGATATTCACTTGAATCTTTATTTTTTTTTGTCTGTTTAGAGGGAGTAGTAAAAAATCGTCTCAATGTTGCAACAGGTAGTGAAGATGGAAGTAGAATACTAGATGATGATGATGATGAAGATACAGGAACAACAAATAAATACGTAAGATGAAGAGTGCACGATGACCTCAGCAATACGATGAAAGAATCTGTCTTTTTAGTATCAATGGTTATCGCAACCATTGTGTTTAGGTTTAACACGTTTCAGCGGTGGAATTCTCTTTGGATCGATGGCATTACTTGGCTGCGGTTCACTTGCTGGACTCATTGCTTCCATTGTTCTATATACTCAAGGTAACAAAAAACAAACGTCAATCTCAAACGTGTTTCTACTAGATTTTCTTTTCAGATAGTGTTACCGATGCGCAATGGAAAATTTTAGGTATGGTTGTTTGTGCCATTATGTTGATTACAATTATCATGACATTACTAATATTCGTTTGTTGTTATAAACATGGTTATATGTTCGATCAAGATGAAGATATTGATCCAGCCGATCCTTCGACAACGGAAGATCTCGATGGAAATGAGACACAGAAAGCTTATTTAAGAAAAATCTACAAATTCAATCGTCCAAATGACATTTCATCGATTCATCCGACCGGAACCGACGATGTTTCAACATCACCACCACCACAAAAAATGCAACCATCCGTTCTCGTTACCGATAAACTAACAAACACAGACACAACTATTGCTGTCATACGTCCCAAAGATTTCGATCGTGGTGTTTGGCCATCGAGCAATGCTTTCGGCGGAATATCCTATCGTCCATTGATTCCCCCTCAATCCATGTCTCGTTTCATCCAAGTTCTCCCCCAAGAAATCGATGAAATCATGCAACCCCAACAAGTTATCTATCAAGTTGTTGCGCCAGCACCTGTCATTCCTACAACACAACTTCAACAGAAAATCATTCAAATGCCTGCGCCAACAACAAACACGGTTGTCGAATATATCGAAACAAACGAAAAACAAATCCAACACCATCAACAACAACAACCACGAATCATTCAAATTCCTGCTCATGAAGCGCCAGTTGTAGAATATGTTGAAAGCGTACCGAAACAATCTCGAACAACAATCGTTCGTCAACCTCAAACACAGCAAATCATTGTTCAACCATCTACAACTCAAATCGAATATGTCGATGTTGCCGATCAACGAACACATCGTATTGTGCAAAAGCCTCAATATGAAATTGTTGAAGAAGTTTATGAACAAGGAGAATCATCGCCAGTCGAAGAAATCGTCGAAATTGTTGATACAACAAAACGAAAACGAAAGAAAGAGAAAACGAAAAAAGCCTTCGGTGGTGTGTCTGTAACACATATTAAATAAAAATGACCAATTTCATATATATTTATATATTCATTGAAATGAACTTTTTTTTTATTTTCCATTTTTCTCAATGTAACAAAAAAAACACAATTATATTTTTACATAAATATCGATTTTTCACTTTTTTTTTAAATATTATTTTCGCATAACAATACATAGAACAGTATGATGTAATCAATCTACCAAAGATAAGAAACGAAACAGTGTTAGTCTACCTTTTTGTATTGATATTGAATATAGTGACATCTATTTTTGCTTCTCGATCAATCGGGAAAGAAAAAGAACTTTATCCATTGCATCAGCTTTCTCTTCTCTCTCTCTCTCTCTGACTTATCACACAAGAACATAGTTCACGCGTTCCGAAAGTACGAGAATCTATAGAATATTTCTCGAATATTCTCGAATAAAAAACGATCGACAGTATATAAATTGACTTGGTGTTTGTTTTTTTCTCGTTATTTGCAATTTGTATTAACACATATTCGGTCTTATGGCTGCAACTCGAATCGTTTCACGTCTTCGCGTGCCAACTACTCTTAATCGTCTATCAGCGATAGGCAATTCGAGTGGTCCTGTACGTCACTTCTTCTCGCGTAATTTACCTGATCTACATTTTGGTCCATCGTCGAATAACATCTTTCGAGATATGGAAAAACAATTTGATCGTATGCAACGACAGTTCGATCACTATTTTCGAGGTCTTACCGGTGCAACCGGTCGTGCAAATAGTAGTAATACTAATTCATTAGTTAACTATCCATCCGGATTTGCTAATGGTAGAATATCTGATTGATTTTGACGTTGATTGTATTCTCGTTCTATTTTTCTAGAAGGTGATATGATTGTGACTGAAGCTGATGGTACACGAAAATTTCAACTCGCTTTTGATATGCGTGGATTCGAACCAGAAGAAGTGAAAATTAAAACACAAAATGGTGCATTAACAATTTCGGCAAAGAAAGAGAAAAAAGTATGATGATGATGATGATAAATTTCATCGTTTGCATAGAATTGTTTTTTTTTCTTAGGCTGATAATAGTTATTCTCTTCATGAATTTAGTCAAACATATACGTTACCAGAAGACCTTAAACTCGACGATTTGAAATCAACATTCGGCGAAAATGGTGTCCTTTCAATTGAAGCACCATTACCCAAAGTGGAACCAAAAAATCGTCAGATTCAAATTGAACATAGCAAATAGACTTTCTTTTTTGTTGTTATAAATGTATTTGTATAGCTAGTCTTTTATTCACCCAAACTTTTCGAAATAAAAAATACACCAAACGAAGAAATCTTTGTCTTTTCTATAAACACAATTTCGATAGTTAATCGAATTTAAAAATTTGTAATTTATTTGGTTTTTGACATTTAACAACCAAATAATCATTGTCCAATCGTGCAGCATTCAATGGTGAACTATCTTTATTCTGTGTTTTGTCAATTCGATTATCTTCATTGACAAGATGTAGTTCATTTTGTTGAGTATCGATAACCAACCATTGATTATTGGCTAATGTTGTTAACATCGTTGCTGTTGGGCTTATTTCCAAATGATGAACAATTCGTGTCGAAAGATTAAAATCAAAAACTTCTAAACGTGTTGATGTTTCGCCTTTGACTAGCAAACCGACATGAGTACCATCGGTACGAATCGAGAGAATCGTTTGATCATTTTCTTCAACAACTTTCGTTTTTGTCCAACGATTAACTAATTGTAAAGTTGGTTTCCATGCCCATTTTGTTACAGCTGCAGCATTCGCACTTGCAACGAATATATGATCGTTATAAGCTGTTATCGATGCAAATGCAAGTGTATCTTCACCAGATTTATCTTTTTTAGTGAATTCTTCGAGTAATTTAATTTCAAATGAATCAATATTGAGTTCGTAAATATAACTTCGTGTTAAGACTAAAAATGAATTTTGACAGGAAAGAAAAGTTAAATCATCAATGGTTAAAATTCCCGATGAATCGTATTCTTTCCATTCGAATTCTTTTATTTGTTCGAGTTGTTGATCGAAAAGAAGAAATTTCGTTGAATTATAAATAAGAATACGATCATTCGAGGTTGTCAATGCTATTTCATCGTTTTCAAGTTGTTTTTCTACAATAGCTGTACGAGATAATTGAGGTACATGTTCGAGTTTCTTTAATTCGTGTTGATTTGTTTCTTTTTTCGATTGATCAACTGTAGTTTGCTTTGGTTTATTTAAATTTTCAACATTAACTGTTTGTTCATCGACTTTTGACGATGCCATTTTATGTGAAATACTCATTCAAACGGGTTTATATACTTGAGGTGCAACGAGTGCATTGGAAGAGAATCGAGTAAATATGAGTCATTGGCGTCGTTTACAGTTCTGAGCTAAGCATCAATCAATGATAGAGATGATTTTAAAAAATTTCTCTTGGGTTTATTTTTTGTTTAAATGAAAGAAAAGAAAAACAAACAACATTATATAATGAGAGTACTTTCAGACTCTTGAATTCGTCTGTTAACACACAGCATCTTATTTTATATACAAAAAAATAATATGTAGACAGATAATTTCTTGTTGTTCGTTTGTTTTCTCCTATTGCTCGATCATATCTTCAGTTGACGACGAAGGTACCGGTGTTGAATTGCTATTACTCGAATTACTATTCTCATCCGTTAGATTAGTTGATGGTGGTGATGATGACGACGATGGTTTGTCTTCTTCTTCGTCGTCGTCTTCATCTTCAACTTCCTCATCATTTTCGTCTTGTTGCATTTCATCATCGAGTTGAGTATTTGTCGTTGAACCAGCTTGTGTTTCCTGACTTTCGATATGAATCAAATCACTATCATTGACATTATGTGGCACCGCAAAGCCGTTGACTGTTTGAGAATCTACCGATGTTTCGGATGATTCAATTGTTGTTAAACCATTACGTGCTGGTTCGACATAAATTTTACTAGAAAACAAAAGACAATTGAAGAGAAAATTTGTTTATTCGAATACGCACTTTCCTTCGTTGTCGATTGTCGTCACAACTGAAACACATTTGACTAAACCTCGAATGAATTTATCAGTTCGTCGATAATGTATTTTAGGCGAAAGAATTAGTTCGCATAGACGTTGAATTGTAAATGGAGCACTGAGAAAATCGAAAGTTTGTTTTCATTGACGAGAAAAAAAAACAACAAGATGTACTTGTCAAACGAATTGATTCGTTCGATAATATCACTTTTTAGTTCCTCGAATGTCGAAGGATCTACATTCGGATGGATATCTAATTTGTCCATATTCGATTCAGCATTGAATTCATCGAGAACAATGGTTAATTTTAGTAAAAATAATGGTTTGACTTTTTCCCATGGATGACTAGATATTCTTCGATAGGACAAACAATTTCGAAGACAAAGAAAATCTATTTACCGTGAACAACCACTTTTAGCTATATCCGTAAGGATTTGCTCCAATTCAGGTGTTAATACTCGTTCATTTTCTGGTTTTTCAATAAATTCTAGAGTAATTAGGAAATTTTGACTTTGTTTTTTGTTTTCAATGAAAGAGATTTACTGTCGAGAGTGTCGAGAGTAGAATTTGGTGATGAACTTGATGTAACAACAGCTTGTTCTTGTTCTTCTTCATTTGTTTCCATCATTTTCATAAGCACTCAAACACAAGAAAAACAAAAAAAAACGAATAAATAGAGAAACACAAAGAAAGAAAAGATTAAAAATTTTATCTTCATTCTCATTCGTTCACAAATCTCCAATAAGAAAACACGTTATGGATATCGATGATTTCTCTCAAAAGAAACAAACATGGTCGAGTTATTAGGCACTCATTGTGAATTTCCTGAATGTAATACATTGGATTTTCTCCCGATTTACTGTTATCATTGTTCGAAAACATTCTGTAAACAACATGGTTCAGCACCTGATCATTCTTGTGCATCTCTTCTTCAGTCAACCGACGCAGTCGCATCGAATTCTCCAGCATTTCTTCCGTGTGCTTATTTAAATAACTGTAAAAGTCAAAAATGTCCGATAAGTTTCACTTGTTCGTTATGTTTGAAGAATTTTTGCGTTGCACATCGACATGCAGATGATCATGAATGTCCGAATCGTTCGCAGCAACCGCCAACAACACATTCGTCAGCTCATACGAATAAAACCGAAGTCGTCAAACCATCGGCAACGAACTTTCCGGCAGAGAAATTCGCGGGAACAAAAAACGAAACTCTGGCAAATAAAGTCGCAGTTATGAAGTTAAAACAAACGGCCAAAGGACCGACGGGTGTACCGATGGAAAATCGTCTGCATGTTTTCGTGCAAACTGATGATAATAAACGGTATCCAATTTATTTTTCGAAACTTTGGCCTCTGGGCAAAGGTTTGGACTTTTTGATCAAAGAATTGAAGTTACCATCGGCAAATTGGACGATTTTCTCTGAGAGAGAACAGATTCTACTTGATTTGTCAACGACAATCAGTGAATTGAAAGAACTACGTGATGCTGATGTAATTATTTTACGAAAAAATTAAATAAAAAAAAAAGAAAACATGAACTATGAAATATCTAACAGATTCTTCAAATAGGTAGATGGCATTGGTTTTTTGTCACAGGAAGCTTTCATTGGTGATTAAAGTATAAATATACAGTATCAAATTTGCTCTTTTTTTCATTCTTCGAAGTCAGCAGATTTGATTTCGAAAAAAAAACATATTGAAATGCTTCTGCGGGCACCATGCAAAATTAATTTAACCTTGGATGTATTTGATAAAAAAGAACGAACTGATGGATATCATAATCTTGATTCAATTGTTGTACCTTTCGGTGAGCCAGCTGATGAGCTAAGAATTACAATTAAACCTTCTGAAATAAGTTCTATTTCGTTGACTTGTAACAATTCATGTTTACCGACTGATAATCGTAATTTGGCATATCGAGCAGCTGAAGCTTATTTGACATCGATTGACGAAACAGTTCGTATTGAAATTGATCTATGCAAACATATACCATCTGAAGCTGGACTTGGCGGTGGAAGTAGTGATGCTGCAGCTGTATTACGCGCGTTAAATACTTATTTTAATCAAAAATTAGATCATTCGAGCATGATAACATTAGCAGCTCGTCTTGGTGGTGATATACCTTTATTTCTAGCACAGAAACCAGTACGTATGCGTGGCAAAGGTGATCTCGTCGAGCCATTAGATTTTGAATTACCTATATTTTACGGTGTTATTGTACACCCGGGAACAGGTGTTTCAACACCACATGCTTACAGTCTTCTAGATGCCGTACCGAATCGACAATTCGGTAATGGTACCGAGAAATTTCTTGCTCATTTACGTGAATATAATTCAAGAAATATAATTGATTTACTAGTAACCGAAATGTCGAATGATTTCGAATCTATTATTCTATCAGCTTATTCTGATGTAAAGAAGACTTATGAAATGATTATGTCAGCGGGTGCTCTGCGTGCTCTTCTGTGTGGCAGTGGTTCAGCTGTATTTGGTCTTGCTCGAGATAGAGATCATGCTAAGCAGTTAGTCGACATATTGACAAATCATTTTCCTTTCGTAACACTTGTTTCAAATTTTCATAAATTTCCATAAATTTTCTTTTAGATTTAAAATTTTCTATTGACATGACTTCCAAACAAACACGAGTGGGAATAGGTTTCGATGCACATCGATATATTCCAACACAAAATGGCCCTTCGAACTTCATCATGTTATGCGGAGTCGAAGTACCATTTACATCTGATATCGAAGCGAATTCCGATGGAGATGTCGGAATACATGCTCTTGTCGATGCGTTATTCGGTTCAGTCGCCGCTGGTGATATCGGCATGCATTTTACTCCGAATGATCCTCAATGGTCACGCGCAAAATCTCGTCTATTTCTTGAACATGCTGTCAAAGTCGTACATGACAAAGGAGGAGAATTGATTAACATTGATATTACTATTATTGGAGAAAAACCGTATATTTCTCGGTATCGACAAGCAATGCGTGAGAAACTTAGTGAAATACTTGTTCTTGATGTCGATCGAATCAGTGTTAAAGCAACGTCAACTGAAAAAATGGGTTTTCTCGGACGAGAAGAAGGTATTGCTGCTCAAGCAATCGTTAGTGTTCTTGTTTAGTCACATAATTATATTGTTTTTGATTAATAAACGTTGAACCAATTCATTACTCAATCGTAATTCATCGTGATTCGATGGCAATTTTAATTGTTGAATATTGAATGCCTTTCTCGCATAATCCAATGCTAATTCATAATTTTGTTGTTCTTCGAAAAGTAAACCAATTTGATAGCATGTTCGAGCCACATAAGGATGATGAGGAGCCAAGAGTGCTTCTCTCATTCGAAGAGCTTCTTTAAATGCGACATACGCTTGTTCAATATTACCTGTTGCTCGATGTACCAAGCCTAGATTATGATAAATTTGTGCATGACCCGGATGATCAACCGGCATTTTCTTCTTATAAATCCCAACGGCTTTATTCAATAATTGTAAAGCTCGTTCGTATTGTTTTTCTAAATAATATGCATAACTAAGTCGATTGAAATGAAACATTGTTTCAGTATTATAATTTTCCGAAGTCAGATTATAACAAATACTCGCTTGTTCAAGTACGCTGACAGCTCGTTGAGAATCATTTAATTCTAAATAAACAGTTCCGAGACCGGCCAATGTCATACCGTATTCATATTGATTATTTGGGAGATGACGACGTTGTAATAATTTCGCACATCGAAAATAATAGATTGCTTGTTGATGTTTGCCTTGAAAACGGTACATACGTGCTAATTGATAGTGAATATTCGGTCGATCTTCGTGAGAATTTGGTAAAATTTTGAGAAGACGATGGAAATATTTGATAGCCAATGAATACAGGGTATAACAAAATTATAGCCCCCCTTGATAGGTACGCGGAAAAATTGTTTTTCTATTTCAATGACGAACCTAATCGATCTTGTTGTTGCACATATATGTGAGTTAGTATACACGCTACTTCATACCATAACTATTTCCTAATATTCCCTGTTACTTGTGAAGAGAACTTTTAAAAGTTATAAAATAGCTGTAACATAATTATAGCCCCATGAATAGACCGTATACGCCGTTTTCCTTTACTACGCATCCAATATTTCTTTTCAATGTTTTAATACGATACTATGACTGTTCTTTATTTTATCGCTAATAGTTCTATTTATTATGAACCTGTCTGTACTTCAAATCTCTCAAATACCCGGTATTTTCCTATAGAAAACTGTAAAATCCTGTATTTCTCACAGTGTATCGCCTTTTCATGACTAATATGCACTGAAAATTAATCTAAATGATGTTGCTACTCGACCTATTATTGTAAGAGTTCAAATTATGTCAGTATTTGAGATTTTTTTAAAAATTGAACTGGTAACACTGGCTGACCCGTCAGACATGTTGTAGATCCTCGAGGAAAACCTTGCATTATAGGACGAATTTGAAGCGTAAAGCGAAATCTAATAGCATAGTTAGAAAGAGCTCGTTGACTTGCACTAGAAATCACCCAAAAACTAAGAAAAAAAATAGTCTTTATAAGCGAAAAGGATATACACTCAGAATTGATTAGTCGAAAAAGGGTACCAGGACCAGGATCAACCGGTGAAATACAAATGAGATAAAAGTTGATCACTTTTGTAATATCAGCAGACATGTGCCTGCCTAAGTTCTCAGAAATGGCTTGAAAATGTCATCCGTTTTGAATTTTTGAAATAGTTCGTCCACATACCTGAATTTATCATTATTTGGATATCATTTGATTTTGAGTGCATCGTCTTTTTTTCGAAATAGCAACGCTATTCTTCGTTTTTCGGTAATTTTTAGTGCAACTCGCCGAGCTCGTTCCAACTATGCCATTGGAATTTCTTTTAGGATTCAAATTCATCTTGGAATCCAAGATTTTCTTCGGAGTCTATCAAGAATCTAGTCATAGATCAGTATTACCAGATCGTTTTTTTTTTAAACTTTTCCAAAAAGTGACATTATTTGAACCCCTATAGTATCGCTTCGGGCAGTAAAATCATTTGAATTGCTGTCAAAACCATATTAATTATAAAAAGGCAATACACTGTGAGAAATACAGGATTTTACAGTTTTCTATAGGAAAATACCGGGTATTTGAGAGATTTGAAGTACAGACAGGTTCATAATAAATAGAACTATTAGCGATAAAATAAAGAACAGTCATAGTATCGTATTAAAACATTGAAAAGAAATATTGGATGCGTAGTAAAGGAAAACGGCGTATACGGTCTATTCATGGGGCTATAATTATGTTACAGCTATTTTATAACTTTTAAAAGTTCTCTTCACAAGTAACAGGGAATATTAGGAAATAGTTATGGTATGAAGTAGCGTGTATACTAACTCACATATATGTGCAACAACAAGATCGATTAGGTTCGTCATTGAAATAGAAAAACAATTTTTCCGCGTACCTATCAAGGGGGGCTATAATTTTGTTATACCCTGTATTCACTCAAATGTGCAAGCATTCGACCGAAGAGAATAGTTGCACTCGTTTCAGATAATCGTTCGCGAATATACGAATCATATTGATGATTTAATTGTGCGACTTGATTCGAACCGATCATTTCAATCGTCCAACAAAATCGATTTTCATCATAAAAAATCTTCGTAATCGAAAATGTTGTGCCGAGATCGAATAAAAATTCTTCTTCATCTTTAATGCAACTTTGATTACTGATATCAGCGACGATAACATCAGGTGATTGATTAAGATCAATCACGATTTGAAAGAGTACAAATTGATAAGCATCATTTCGACTACGATTATTCGTTGAATGTGCATCTTGATTCGAACTCATGAATGATAGAGCAACATCGATACAACGTGATGACGAAAGGAAACCATTTGTCGAAACTAAAGAACCGACACGTAACTGTTCAACTTCTTCTCGTCGAAGTATTGTGCCACGATAAACAGAAATTGGTGTCGAACTCGAATATCGTGCTGCAGCTAGATTTTCACATAGATCGAAGATAAAGTAACGAAATATGTAGAGAGCATAGACATTTTCTGAACGTAAAGTCTTATTGATTAGAATCGAAAGAAAACCTGATCGTGTGTACCAATGAATAGCATCACAAGCTCGATATTCTTTGTCGAATTTATCGATATTCTTCTTCTCAATAAAATCATTCTTGTAAATTTTTCGACATTCTCGTATCATTTGTCGACGTGCATCCGGTGAGTTATGTGGCATAGCCACAAGCAGAACTGCAAAGAACATTCATCGAAGAAATCTATTCGAATCGAAATTCAAACAAACCTCGAAACGTATGAGTCCAAACAAATGAACCCAGATCTTGTCGAAGATCTCGAAGTGCTTTTTCAGGCGAATGACACAAAGTAAATAGACCGGCATCTTTCAAACTATGTTCTTTATCGGTTATTAATTGTTTCAAACTAGTTGATAATGGTTGCCAATCTGTAAAACTTTCGATGATTTTACATTCACTTTTTTGACAAGAAACATCGTCATTTTCAGTCGGATTCTCCAAAACGAAAACAGCTTGGATTTGCCGATGTTGATTTAATTGAGAAATCATATTTTGTACTTTGTCCTTATGGAAATTATAGAATAAAATAACAACGTATTCTCGAACGGGAATTTTTTTCAAATATTTCAAACATCGAGATAAATTTGTCGAATAGAAAACCAAACAATAATCAATTGAATTCAACTGTGATTTGCTTTTCACACTCTCGTTTTGTGACGAATTGTCAATAACTAATAGAGAAATTCCACCGTAGAACGATGGTGTTCGATGAGATCTTCTGTTCGCCATGACTAAATAATATTTCGAATGAAACAGGTTTTTATATCACAACAAGCTTGTTCATTCATGCCAAACATATTAAACCTCGGCGAAAATCTTTTCTTCCGTTTCTATTTACTCAATTGATATGCAATGCAAATAAAATAAATTACTAACAGTCGAATGAAAATACTCGTATCGAGAAATCATTTTTATATTGATAAACTTCGTAGTTATTCCAGGTATCTTGATTCATGAAAAAAAACATGCGTAATACTTTCCTTATTCTTTCAATTTACGAATATTTTTAGAGGATTTATGTTAAATACACACATGAGTCATGATAGGTCACCATATGCGTAATCTTATAATAACTTCTTTTTTTAGTCTTTCGATAGATTTAAATTGATTTTTTGACATCCTTGAGACTATTTATTGAGCATTAATAAACAAAGAAAGCAAATGACTGACATCAAGACAAAATACTAAAAAATAAAAAAAAATCATCTCTTTTATTTCGCAATTAAGTGTCTCTATAAATCTTGGTCGATATTAATTTGACTGTATTTGTTGTTGTTGATACAAAAACTGATGAATATCATGAAAAGTCGGTCGTTCATGATGATTCATTCTCAAGCAAGCAAACATTAAATCGATTAATTCTTTCAATTGATTTCCATCGATAAACGTCAAATCTAAATCAGTTGCTAACGGTGGTGATAGAAGAATTTCTTGATCAGATAAATGTGCAAATGGAAGTATTCGACATGTCGTTAAAATTTCATATAAAGTTACACCAAAACTGTACACATCGGATTGAATCGAATAATTATTTCCACCGTTCTATTCGAATAAAACAAAACAAAAAAAAATTGTCAATAAAAATCTTTCTTTTTTCGAAATCGAAACGAACTATGAGTAATTCAGGTGCCATCCATCGTACGGGCACGTGTGCGTCGGTTGTATAGTAATGTGAATAGACTGGCGAAGCCATGGCGATATCGGTTAATTTGATAATATAATCGCTGAAGACTAAACAATTTCTTGTTGAAATATCTCGATGAATGATTTGTCGAGATTCAAGGTAACTTAAAGCATTGGAAATCTGACAAGTGACAAAGAGCATTGCTGGATGACTGAAAAGCAAAAGGCGAATATCTAGTTGATTTCAAATTCATTTCGAACACAACATACTCAAGTCGAGCACTGGCATCATTTTCGACAATACGTCTCATCAATAAACATAGATCACCAAGTTCCGTATATTCGGAAACAAGTGTGAGACCATCGAGTGTTTTGTAGAGAATATTCGCTAAATTTGGATGATCAACTGAACATAATAATTGACTTTCCTGAGTGAATAACGATCGTGACATCGTCGAAACTTTAGTTAATCGTCGAATAATCACACGATTACACGAATGTACACTTCCGATCGAGATCTAAAATCAAACGCGAATGCTTGACTTCGAAACGAAAACAAACATTTCACATACTTGTCCAAATCGTCCTTCGCCATACAAATCACCCGGCGGCACGATTTCGCTCGAAATCAATTCGACTTTCCGCGGTGGTACAATCATCTGCGGTGTATTTGTAATTGCACGTACCATTAAACTTGTTCCACATGTTCCACGTACGACTGTCGATACATCATTCGGCACATTATTCACTGACATAATGTCAGTTGACGCGTAGAAATTAGTATCAGTATCGACAGCAGTTGGCGAGAGTAATTTCACGCATTGAGTATGATGGAATGTACTCGATGGTAAACATTTATTTCGAGATAACATTTTCGGCGTACCGCTGAATGTCGATGGTTCAGATGAACTCGGCACTCCGTACGAACTCTGACTGCGATCTAAATCAAATTTTTTAGAATATTTGAAAATGTTGACGAAGAAAACAACGAACTGGAACTCTGAGTGTCTTTGTCAATGTTGTTGCAACATGGAATTTGAAGTTTTAATTGAGTATTTGTTTTGTCTGCGTGACAGGTTTGAAAAATTAATTTTTCACCATAACTAATCGAAAACAAACAAAAAAAAATTAAAAAAAAAACAAACAAACAAAGAAAGAATAACCAACCGATTTAATTTTCGATTATTTCGATTTTTAATAATCATTCCCGTGCAACAGATGAACACAATCAAAAATATCAACGAAACGATTCCGGCAAGAATAAGAATCGATTGAAGTGGAACAGTAATTGTCGTTACTGAATCAACTTTCGACGATTGTTTTGCTAGAAAATAAACAATAATATCCATTCATCTTCTGTTTTTGTATTTCTAATGTCAATATTATTCTTTTGCAATTCAAATTAATTAACCTTCGAGTCAATGAGAAAGCTTACCGTATAAACTTTGTAGAAGTTTGACATCGGTAACTTCATGTGAAATGAATTGTATTTCGCTAATTAACATCCAATTGGCATTTGCAAATGTTAATTCGATTAAAATAATTTTTGCTAATTGTTCTTTCATTGGTATATTTATCCAACGTGCTTGTTCCGACTGTCTATCATCGGACAATTCGATGAGAATCTGTTTATTTTCATTGAAATGTTCATTCAAATAAGTACTAATATTGATTCGATGAAATTGTTCGATATCTTTCGAGAACATGTTGTTCGTATGAATACGAATTTCGCTAAAATTTCGAATTGTATCAAAATCGAATCTTAATTGTATCGACGTTCGATTTTTGTGCGATTTTTTCCATCCGATCCATTCAAAACCTCGAACGCCCCAACTCTGTGTGTCCAAACGAATGTCATCGGGTCCGATTTCGCCATCGATGAGCTGCCCGAGACCATTTTGTGATAATGAATCGTATGTTTTATCACTGAAATCCATATCGAACGAACGTCTATCACCTTGTGGAATTTGGTAGGAGATTAAATGATCGCTACTTAAACAACCGTATAATTCTAATCGAAGACACATTCTTTTCGATTGTTTATCATTTGTTTGTGTTGGATAAATTCGAATTTGTTTGGCGATAATTGGCTGAGCAATTTCGCGTATTTCAGCGATGTTATTATTCGAATTGCCATAGAACACTTCTTTCTTACGGAAATCACGATATTTTATCCACGGATGAGTCGGATCACGACGATATTCCAAACGATAATAATCAACATAATCTTCCTACAAAATCCAAAAAATAAATCTTTCTTTCGTTTCGATTTCCAATCGATTGATTACTTGAAATGGACCGTGTCGTCCCTGAGTTTCGATGAGAGTAATAACTGTTAAATTCGAGAAATTGATTTGTAGATATTCTTCACTTTGACTGTTGATTAACGTTTTCGGACACCATCCACCGCCTTCAATTGCCGATCGGATACGAGCTGTATGCGGACCAAGGGATACATCTAACGATGAACTTGCTTCGAATGCTGAATCAGGAATTAAACCAGACTGAATACCAAGTGGTGCACGACATGTACCTAAACCAAAGTTAGATTTATCTATTTACGAAGAATTTATTTGTTTTACTGAGATCTAAGCCAAGACAGAGATGATTGATAAGAAATATAATTGAAATTAGAAATATCATTATGGCTTTAATCTAAAATAATAAATAGATGATGCTGCTTGATCGATTGTTATTAATAAATCTAACAACTGTTCATATTCTCTTTCTTTCGCTCTCGAGAGAGATTCTCTGATAATGATAAGTAAGAAAAACAAGAGAAGGAATGAAAGGAGAGAATCATAAATTCGAATCTTGATATGAATCACATTCTTTGTTATTTCATTCTTGTCAATGATGTAATAAGATTCACACGACTGATTGATAAAACAATAAATAGTGAAGAAAAAAAAAGAGAATATTGTTATTTAATCGATGATGATGCATGAAAAAAATAAAAGAAGAAGATCATGTAAACGAAGACAAAAGAAAAGAGAAAAGATAGGAATCATGATTGTGTGAGTTGTGCATTCGATTGATTTTCTAGTTATTGTTTGCTCTCGATGTGCACTCATCATGTCATCAGGGCAAAAATGTATAAATGATGATGATAATGATAATGAAAATGAAATAACAAACATACATACACACATATATATATCGATCAGACCAGACTCCCGGCGCGTTCTCAGACAATGACTTTAAAAGAATAACTATCTTATTTATTTCTTGACATTTATACTAATTCTATTGTACAATTAATCAATAAACGAACTTATGCTACGTCAGATGGAATATTGACGGAACAAAGAGATCGATTTCATTCGATCAGTACAGTACACATATATCTATATACACACAGGCACTTTCCTCTTTCCGATTTCTATTTCTCATCTCCGTTCAAATCAAATTATCTAAGACATACATACATACATACAATGAGATTTCTTTTCTCTATCTACTTATGCAATCATAGTTCCATTTTTATCTACCATTCAGTCATTCATCTATCTATCTAACGACTCTAAACGATTAGACGTCGATGTCGGCAAAAATTACACCATCACGGACTCGACAATTGCATCAAAAAATACACACACACACACTCGAAGTCGAAGAAGAACAGAATAAAATTACGTATGAAACCTTAGTATTCGTTGTGACGAGACAAGTTCTTTCTTTTGTCTATACGAAACAAAATACTATATTAAAAGAAAAAAGAGACTGAACACCGATATCACACTTGATTATGAAAAGAACGATGCAGACATCGACATAGTAAAGGTGTACAGTTCGGTCAATTATAAATTTGAATATGGTCAGTGCATAGATATTGTTTGTTTTCAATGTTCGACGAATGACAATGTGTCAAAGACAATAAAGGTTAACTTACGCTCTCGTGACGATTATTATGATTAGTCAAAAGCAAACGAGAGTCAATAGGGGAATCACATGCGTATCTCTGTGTGTGTGACAGTTGATTTTAGCAAAACACAAGATTATAGAATAGAGAAATATTGGCAGAAGAGATGACACATACATTTATAGAATACATCATTCAAATAAATACTAATATGACATGCAATGAACAAGACAAAAAAAAATTTCTTTTGTAACGAATCATAAATCTTATTTACATATAAGACAATATTCATATTGACAAGAAGTATTTTATTTATTCAAGTTCATTGAACACATCGGACAAACTCTAGAGTTTAAAATAGTCCTCTCATCTTCATTTGTTCGAACGAATGAACATGAAAATGAAAACTAAATTCAATATTGACTCGAACAATAGAAGTCGAATATAAAATAGTTCATCTCATTCAATTGAATTTCTTCTTTAAGACAACAAAAGTGTCATAATCGATCTTTACACCTAAGTATAGATATTCATTTGCTCAAAGATCAAACGCATATATGTACATTTTTCGAAAAAGACACTTATCGTACTTGTATTACGTGCTTCACTCACGAGTGCGTGACACAAAACAATAGAAAAGATGCCGACGAGCTACTATAGTGCAACTACTAGCCAAGGACATTCTACTTACATTTTTATGGAGAGACATTTGTGTTCTTCCCCCTAATTTCTTTTCTTTTTTTTACTACCTTCAAACAATTTTCTTTGCCTGACAAGATTTTTCAGAAGAAAAAAACGGAACAGGAAATGATGAGCAAAATTGAACACGCACAGCATATACCTTTTCTCAATGCTCTCTCGCAAAAAAAAGAACAAAACAATTCTCAGAGATAAGTAATTTTTTGTTTAGCAGAAATTACAAGTCAATACATTGACCGATAATGGGAAATAAATAGAATCAATACTCTATTTTCATATGATAAATACAAAAGGGCGATATCAGTTCAAGGTACAAATCAAAGATATGCAAGGTTTTGTTCTCCTGCCGAGCTAATTTACAACACGCGCAACTTACTGGAAAATTAGCATTGAGAATTGCGAGAAAAAGTGATTATATAACAACGGATCATGCAGGTGGTACCTGAGAGTGTTCTAATCTTCCGGTTTGCGTATGTATGTATGTGAGTGTATATATATATATATATAGAAAAAGAGAGAAAGATCTGTACGCACTTGTCTCTCGGCGACGCCTTTACGACAAGTAATAATAAGCCCTCTCTTTCTCTCTCTTGAGAAAGAAGTAGAGGAGCGCGAAAGAGGAAAAAGATTTTTTTCTTCTCTCTCTCTCTCTCTCTTTTTCTTCTTCTTCTTCTTCTTCTTTTTTCGATTAGATCGAGGTCTATTATATCAACACTCGTCTTCTTCTCTGTCTCTTAGAAATGCTCAAAGGAGACTGAATACTATTGACAGAAACAGGAAAATGGGATGACAGAACATTTATCTCGTCATTCATCCACCTGCGGAGCATCCCCAATCGAAGAGAAGAAGAAAAAACGCAAAAGAACAAAAAAAACTAATGTCCTTGGATGTTCGATGAAGAAGAAAAGAAACTTACTACTTAATAGAATCGTTTGTCTGCTTGAACGCATGCAAAATGAACAAGAAGAAAAGAAAGATGCTTTTCTCCTTCACGCATCATCATCATCATCATCGGTCTCTATTCATTCAAATAAATATACGAAAATGAAAATCGTATAATTTAATCAGTGTAAATGTCTACATCTAAAACAGATATCGAATTGATGAATAATGAATCTTCGAAAAGTTCAATATTTAAAGATAAAATCTGTGAGTTTAATGTTTGATTTTTTTTGTTCTAAGAGTAAAGAAGGCGAAGAACAGAGAAAGAAAATATTATTCTGCAATTTGAATGTAAGAAAGGCAGACAACAATAGTTCGTAGTAGGCGTCGATCGGATATCTATCAACACTACTGTACAAACAGACTGTCATTCAATGTTGAATGAACAAAAATAAACAAATCATGTCTCTCACCTGAACGATTTCTTTCTTTCTTTCT
>ERZ778027.1084-NODE-1084-length-50660-cov-6.410691_pt1 | contig 50660 bp, 45 predicted proteins | sample MGYA00375757_ERZ778027 | MGnify/ENA primary metagenome ERZ778027 (study PRJEB29350, sample SAMN05389817) | bioreactor metagenome | isolation source: Ammonium sulfate bioreactor | place: South Africa: University of Cape Town | collected 2014-02-18 ...
AACGGCAGCTTCCCAAGCTGCATACGAGGGTTCGATTCCCTTCGCCCGCTCCAACGATTTCCAGACATCGGCGAACCCTCCCCAAAATGCCTGAGCGCCCCCAGCTCAACGGCAACGAATCACTCCGCCCCGCCTGATCGATTCAATAAAAAAGTCTGAATTCTCAAAAAAATCACAGCCTTAATTGCAACACGTAGCAAAACGGCAACATTCGGATTTAATTGCAGGGCGGATAATCATCCAGGAACATATCCCATATCCGGCAGGCGGCGCCGCCCGATAGCAATATCGGACTGGACGACTTCTAACGGGGACGGGAATCCTAGGAAGCGACGATAGCAAACGTCGCAACCACAAAATCTCAGCGCCGGTCGAACACCGCCGCCCACGTCACTTCAAGGCAAAACCAACAAGAATGAAGCCAACCGGGCCGTTCCCGGGGGCAGGGGGGAACTTATGCCAAAACACGTCCAAAAATCGAGCCTGCGCCGCAGACACATCGCACTGGCGACGCTAACCGCGACGCTCACGATGGGCCTTTCCCATCAAGCGATGGCAGCGTGCGTGGCAAGCTCGACGACCGGCACTGTTGTCGACTGCTCCGATACGAGCGAATTGCCGACGAGCGCCTTCCCCACCGTCTCAATCTCGGATTTTGGTTCAACGGTGACCAATCAAGTCGGCGTCCGCTTGACCACGAATGGCACCAACTTTGAAAACGAAACGACGATCGAGTCGAAGATTACGGACGTTGCCGGACCTCCCAACCGCTACTTCTTCAATGTTTATGGGGTCGCGACGACGGACATTGATGACTCCAACTGGACGATCAACAACAAAGGCGAAATTCACGCAGAGAGCGCCGGCCTCGGCAATCTCGCAGGCGTCGCTGTCATCGGCGATGCAGGTGAAGCCAGGATAACGAACGCAGGCGAGATCAGCATCAAGCGCGGCGACTTCGACATCACCACCAACAGCGCAACGCAGTTGAGAGGCCAGGTCGACGGACAAGACATTTATTGGTTTGCCGCGTCGAGCCGCAACAATCCTCCGAATCCAGCATCCTCAGGCTATGCTGCCTCCATCTGGATTCAAGAAGAGGAAAACGAGGCCGCCTACATCGACAATAAGGATGGCGGAAAAATCCTCGCTGAAGGAAAACTGACAGCCGGTATTTTTTCACGCGGCAATTTTCTCTCAGTTGAGAACGAGGAAGGTGGCCTGATCAGCGTCGACGGCGCTGGCGCGACGGCGATTGCGGCTCATAACGGTTCCGACGCCTCGGGAAATACCGCCATCATCGGCAACACATCGGTCATCAACGAGGGCGAAATCAAAGCCACCGGAGAGGGGTCGGCCGCAATTCAGATTTCGGACGTCAACGGTCTATTTCTCATGGCGTCGCGTATCGATGAAGGCACGGGCGCCGGCTATGACCCGTTAGCCATCACCGGCCAAGCCGGACGCCGCGACAGCACCATCATCAACAGCGGCAGCATCACTGGCGACATGTATCTCGGCGCCGGAAACCACGTCCTCGTCAACACCGGCGACATCGAAGGCAATCTCACTGTCGACCAGCGCCGGAATTTCACTTATGCGACGGGCGCAACCCAAGTCTATCGCGGCGGAGAAGGTCCCGCTGATGAAGACGATGGAGACGGCGATGATGGCGACGAAAGCATCTCGCGCGTCTTCAACTCCATGTCGGACTTCCTCGCGGCCCTTCCCGACCACTATTTCGAATTCAACAACGCCAAGCCATTTGACGGTGATGTCACCATCCACACCAATGTGACCACAGGGGACAGCAAGATTGTCCTGATGCCTCACATCACTGGCCCAGGCAGCGACTCGACCAATGACAATCCTTCGAAAAACAGCGGCTACATCGACGGCACCCTTTCAATCGGTAAGGATGGCACAACGTCCAACGGACAGGGCATCACCGTCAGCACGATCGCCACGACGACGACACTGAAGCCGGTGATCGACTCGACCGTGCGCAACAACGAGACATTCTTGGTTGCGAGCCATCTCTACGGCACCGAAGTTCCAACCGACATCGACAATAGTAATTCAGTTCTCGTCAAATGGTCGGCTTATCAGGTCGGAACCGGCATCAATGGTGCCGTTCAGAGCGGAGACGCTCTCGCCGTCAAGGCGTCGGTGAAGGATGCCTCGGAAATCGAAGGCATCTCCAAATCCGGCGCCGCAGCTATTAACGCTCTGATCGCGGCAGGAAGCGACGATAGCGCTGAACTCGGTGAACTCGGCGCCGCCGTCCAAAGTCTGACCGACGAAGACGACGTCGCCAAGGCGGGCAAACAGCTGTCGCCCGAGACGAACTTCGCCACGCAGCAAGCCGCGATCACGCTGAACAATGCCATCGGCCAGCATATCGATACGCGTCTGAACTCAGTCGGAGCCACCGGCGCATCCCAGGGCTACACGAATGCGCCTTACGGCCTCGGGATGAAACAGAAGCAAACCGACCCCAATCGCTCGAACCTCGGCGGCAGCCTAAAGGACGATCAGGATTTCATCGCGCCGCGTAGCGCGGCTCTCTGGGGTCAGGCGTTCGGCGCAGGCATGAACCAGAACGAGCGCCAGAACGTCGATGCCTATGATGCTCGCATCTATGGCCTCATGGTCGGTTACGACAACTGGATCTCGCCGGGCGTGCGTGTCGGCATCGCGGGCGGCTACGCCAACACGCGCATCGACGGCGACGGCGACACGACCAAAAATAGCACCGATATCGATAGCTACTTGGTCGAGGCCTATGGCGCGATCAAAGGCTCCGGATGGTACGCGACTGGACGCACCGGCTTTACATGGCACGATTACGACACCGTGCGTGCAATGACGGAACCCCTCGACGATGTCGCCAAGGGAAGCCACAACGGCGATCAATTCAACGCCTCGATCGAAATCGGCGCGCCCATGAACCACTCCGGAACGATCATTACACCGGTTGCATCGCTCACCTACTCGCGACTGCATCAGGACGGATATTCCGAGACCAGCGATGGCGCGATGGCTCTTGCAGTTGGCAGCCAGAACAACGACTCGTTCGTGTCCGGATTGGGTGTCAAAGCATTGGTGCCGATCGCCAACGACACGGTCATCGAAGGTCGCGCGCTCTGGCTGCATGAATTCGCCGACAACGCTCAGATCGTAACCGCAAGCTTCGCGGCGGGCGGCGGCACGTTTACGGCTGCCGGACCCAACGTCGGCCGCGACAGCGCCGATCTCGGCATCGGAATGATTGCTGATATCGGGTTCAACTCAACGTTCCAGATCAACTACGACGCCAATGTTCGCGAAGACTTCCTCGCGCACGTCGGCTCGGCGCGCGTCGACGTTCACTTCTAGCTAGTCGCCTCGTTATACTGCCAGCCGACCGGCGCTCCCGTCCGCCGGTCAGCTTTTCTTTTTTTCCGGCGATGAGAGATTTTCTTGTCTCGACGCCTTCCGAGGGCCAACCGCGCGTTAGCGCGAAATATGAGAATTTGAAGCGAAACGCCGCCGGACCCTGATGCTGCGGGGTCCGATGCGATGCACACACACAATTACAAGCGCCATCTGATGGCTTGCCACGCCAGAAACCTCCTTTATCTATTTCAGCTCGATATCTTCGATCCGTTGACCTCAAGCGGCGAAACTGCGATCGCCCTCGCCGAGCGAATAGGAAGCCGCGATTTTGACGATTGAAATGGCCGACCTCAAACGTCTCCTCGACACCGTGCGCAATGAGCTTCAGTCGGTGGACCATCCCGGCAAGGTTGCCGACTACATTCCCGAGCTCGCGAAGATTGATCCAAAAAAATTCGCGATATCGATCACCAATCTCAAAGGCGAAACGGTCTCGACCGGAGACGATGTCAAACCGTTTTCGATACAAAGCATCTCCAAGGTCTTCGGCCTTGCATTGGCGCTCGGCAAGGTTGGCGACGCACTCTGGAAGCGCGTCGGGCGCGAGCCGTCCGGCAGCGCCTTCAATTCAATCGTTCAGCTCGAACACGAACAGGGCATTCCCAGAAATCCCTTCATCAACTCGGGCGCCATTGTCGTCGCCGACGTCCTGCTCGCGGGCCATCGCCCGCGCGAGGCGATCGCCGAAATCCTGCGCTTTGTCCGGATTGCCGCCAACGACGATACGATCATGATCGACCCGGCCGTCGCACGCTCGGAGCAGGCAACCGGCTTTCGCAATTTCGCGCTGGCAAACTACATGCGCGCATTCGGAAACCTGAATCATCCGAGCGAACTGACGCTCGGCGTGTATTTCCATCAATGCGCGATCGAGATGACGGCGCGGCAGCTTTCAGAAGCCGGGGTCTTTCTTGCGAACGGTGGGCGCGACCCGCGTAGCGGCTTCGAAGGAACGCGCCCGCCGCATCAACGCGCTGATGCTGACCTGCGGCCACTACGACGGCTCCGGCGACTTCGCATATCGCGTCGGCCTGCCGGGCAAGAGCGGAGTGGGTGGCGGAATATTGGCAATTGTTCCGGGAGAGGCATCCATCGCCGTCTGGTCACCCGCGCTCAACGCGCAGGGAAACTCATTGCTCGGCACGCGCGCATTGGAACTCATCGTTCGCGAAACCGGATGGTCGGCGTTCTGATCGGCGACGCCCGAGCATCGCGTTGCGCACCATGCACCGAACGCCACCGGGTAGCAGATGCGAGATGCGTGCCCTATAGTCGTTTCACTTTTGAATCACGAAACGAAATTGATTTGGAATAATCAAAAGCTCGGAGTTTGCCGATGAATGAACAGGCCTTGGAAGCTTGGGCGCCGCGAGTGCTCAGCATCCTTCGGATCGTGGCTGCCGTACTCTTCTTCGAACACGGCACGCAGAAACTGCTCGGATTTCCGGCACGGCCCGATGGCGGGGCGGGACCGGAGATATTCTCTCTCATCGGCGCTGCCGGAATTCTGGAACTCGTCGGCGGCGCGCTGCTCATCCTCGGACTCTTTACGCGGCCCGTCGCCTTCGTGCTCTCCGGCGAAATGGCGTTCGCGTATTGGATGGCACACGCACCCAAAAGCGCCTTCCCGCTTCTCAACGGCGGCGACGCTTCGATCCTTTACTGCTTCGTTTTCTTGTACATCTTCTTCGCCGGTCCTGGCCCCTGGAGCCTTGACGCGAAGCGCGCGGGCTCGACGTTCTGACCTGCGATTGACAGCGCATCCTGAAATGAAAAAGCAAGCGGGCGTTTTGCGCTCCGCTTGCTCTCGAGATCGATAAGTCAATAAGCGTTGGTGATTAGCAACCGCGACGCCAGACGCACCGGCGGTAGTTCGGACCACCCCAGCCCCAGCGCCACGCGCAATTGCGGCGAACGACTCCGCAGCTTCTGCCGACGACCACGCCGCCGCCGTAGAATCCCCAACCGGGACCATACCAGCCGCGCCGCCAACGACGGCCGTTCCAGCCTGGACGATACCAGCCACGATGTCTCCAACCGCCGCCGCGATGCCATCCGCCGTGGCGGACTTGCGTGACGATGGAGTCGCTGGCGGGCGGCGCTACGGGAGTGATGGGTGCGGCCGTCGCGGCGCCAGACATGAAAATGGCTGAAGCGGCTACGATCGCGAAAGCAAGGCTTCTCATGAATCCTCCGGACCTACCTGATAAGCGTGCCCCTGCGTCGAACCGAGGCGCAGAATTTATGACAGATACGGAGCGAGTGCCATTTGTTTTCCGGGCGAATTGGTTTCAATTCCGTTTTTCGCGCTTCGGAATGATTCAATCGGCGAATTGGGAATAGGCTCCCCATTCGGCCTGATTCGGTCGGCATAAGGAGTTGATCAGGCGTTAGGTTGCAAAGACACCCCAAAATATCACCAGCGCGGCAAGAGCGCTACTCGGCACTTGAAATGCCGGCGGGCGGCCGAAAACAGGCTGCATTTCAAGCTGATTTCGCACCTGCACGCGTGTGACAGCCTCGCGCACGCTTATCCGGCTAAGCTTGAAACAATGCCCAAGGTCCGCGCACGCGTAGCCCTGGACGCCCCGCCCGCCGATCGCCGGAGATAGATATGCCGCCGCTCCATCAAGCCTCCGCACACACCGCGATCGCTCCCGGAGGCCCGGTGATGGACATCGCCAACGACAAAGCCGCCCCGCCCCCTTCCGCGCTCGATCTCCTGAAACTCGGGATTGAGAACGCGAAGTTGGGCCAGCTCAATGCCGCCGCCGACGTACTCGCGCAATCCATCCTGAAGGACCCGCTGTCGGCCGAAGCGCACGATGCGCTCGCGACCGTTTTGCTGGCGTTGGACAACATCGAATATGCCTGCAAGGCGAAAGCCAAGGCCGTCGGTCTTGGAAACAATTCCGCCGCCGACTGGGAATTGCTGGGCGATATGTTCGTCGCGCTCGGCCAGGCCGACGACGCGGCGCAGGCGTTCGGCACAGCTTTGGCGTTGCAGCCCGGCGGCTCACCCGAACTCGAACGGAAACTTCAGATCGTCGCGGCCGCCTCGAGCTTTGCCGCACCGGAAGTCAACGCCGCAGCGATACCGGCTGACGTTCCCGCCGCTTGGCACAACGTCAATCTCGTCACCATCGAACCGGAAGGCAATCCTCATACGGCCTCGTTCAGCGATCTCGTGTCGAGCTTTGAGAGCGCCCTCCGCGCGCTTGGCATCACGGTTCGCACACGCAAGAACGAAGTCGGCGTAGAAGGCGTCAATCTATTGATCGGCGCGCACCTCATCGCGTCACCCGAAAGCGCCGACCGCATCCCTGCCAATACCGTGATCGTAAACCTCGAGCAGCTGCGCGGATTCAACATCGGCGCACGCCCGGTTTACGCCAACCTGATGCGCCGTCTGGCGGTGTGGGACTACAGCCCGCGCAACATCGCGCAGATCAAGAGCCTGATGCGCACGCCTTACGTCAGCCGCTTCAAGATCGGCTATACGCCCGAGATGACGCGTTGCCAGCCGCAGACACCAACGACCGACGTGCTGTTCTACGGCAGCCTCAACGACCGCCGCGCGGCGATCCTGAAAGGCCTGCACGAAGCAGGTCTCAACGTGAAGCATCTCTTCAGCGTCTACGGCGCCGAACGCGATGCCGCGATCGCCGACGCCAAGATCGTGCTCAACATGCATTTTTATGAAGACAGCCTGCACGAAATCGGTCGCACGTCGTATCTGCTTGCAAACAGCAAGGCGATCGTCAGCGAATGCGGTCCCGACACCGAGATCGAGGACGACATCCGCGAAGCCATGATCGCCGTGCCCTACAAGGACATCGTCGCAAGCTGCGTTGCGCTGATCCGTGATGAGCCGCGGCGGCTGGCGCTTGAGAAAAAGGCCTTCGAAATCTTCTCGAAGCGCAGCCAGGCCGAAATGCTGCACGATGCAATCGTGGCGACGACGTTTCCGCCCGTAACCTGAGCTCAGCAAAGCGCCGGAACGATCGCAATCCCTGGGCATCGTTCCCCAAACGCGGCACGCACCGGCTTGACACGAGCCCGAAAGCCTCGCACGTCAGGCCCTCCTGCCTTCGAGCCCGTTGACGCGCCTGGGACCCCACATGACCGCACAGAAAATCAAACTCCATAAAGGCGATCTCCCCGCCGGGCTGACGTTCCCGAACGGCATCGCCATCGACACCGAAACCATGGGTTTGAATCCGCACCGCGACCGCCTCTGCCTTGTGCAGCTCTCGGGCGGCGACGGCACGGCTCATCTCGTCAAGTTCGACGGCAAAAGCTATGACGCGCCGAACCTGAAAGCGCTGCTGGCCGATCCGAAGACGCTGAAAATCTTTCACTTCGCCCGCTTTGACGTCGCCGTGCTCGAGCATTATCTGGGCGTCGTGACGAGCCCCATTTACTGCACCAAGATCGCATCCAAACTCGCGCGCACCTATACCGACCGCCACGGCCTCAAGGATCTCGTTGGCGAAATTCTGGGGATCGAGATTTCCAAGCAGCAGCAGAGCAGCGATTGGGGCGCCGCCGAACTGTCCGATAGCCAGCGGAGCTACGCCGCCAACGACGTGCTGCACCTCCACGCGCTCAAGACCCGTCTCGACGAAATGCTGGCGCGCACCGGCCGCCAGGATCTGGCCAAGGCGGCATTCGGATTTCTCCCGATTCGTGCAAAACTCGACCTTCTGGGCTTCGAGGACGACATTTTCGCCCACTGAAGGTTGCTCGGACCCGGCCAACACACGTCGCGGCCCCGGTTTTAGGGGCCTGAACAGTCCGGATTGCGGATGTCCCAAAGTCTCCCCAATTACGGCGGACATTGGGGCGACTTCTTGGGGGCGAAAATCATGAGCCGCGATGGCTGCCATATCTGACAGCACCGTAACGAGCGGCCGTGGGCGCGCGTCCGGCAGCAAAATCGTGTTTGCCGCCGATCGCACGACGAGCCGCCGCGTCGCGTCCAAACATACCAGGACTGTGCGGCGGTTGAAGGTCGTCCTGCCGCTGATCGCCGCCGGAACGATTGCCGTTTTCCTGATGACGGTTTTAAACGGCGCCGGCATCGGTCCGAAGATCGCCGACATCCAGATCCCGCAAATCGTCGCCGAAAATCTCAAGATGAAGAACCCGCACTACGAAGGGTTCCAGTCCGACGGCGGACGCTACTGGGTCAAAGCTGAAACGGCGCAGCAGGATCTGAAGACGCTCACCGTCGTGCACCTGGACGGCATCACCGGCGACCTGCTCGACGTCAAGAAGCAGAAGACGCATCTCGTCGCCAAGCGCGGCACCTTCGACAACAAGGCCAATACGCTCGAACTGTATGACTCGATCAATGTTACGGGCGACGGCGGATTGAACGCAACGCTGACCCACGCCCTGGTGAGAACCAAGGAAGGCGTGATCACGTCCGACCAGCCCTCGACGATCACGATGGGCGCCGGCCAGATCCTGTCCAATCAGCTGACGATCCGGCAGAAGACGAAGGAATATACCTTCGTCGACAACGTGCGCACGCACATCAAGCCGAAAGAGCAAGCCTCGTCCGCCGATCAGACGGCGCAGCCGACGCTCCCGTTCGGCAAATCCGGTGAACCGATCGACGTCGCATCGAGCCGTCTCGACGTCGACGACAACAAGAAGGTCGCGCTGTTCACCGGTCAGGTGACCGCAACGCAAGGCGGCTCTACCTTGGTCGCTCCGGAAATGGCTGTGACCTATGAAGGTCAAGTGACGCCGGAAGCGGGTGCGGATGAGAGCAAGCAGACACCGGCCGAAGGTGGGACCAAGGTCAAGCAGGTCGTCGCGAAAGAGTCCGTGACGCTGACGCAAGCCTCCGGCGAAACCGCGACGAGCCGAACCGCAACCTTCGACACGGCGGCACAGCTCGCCGTTCTCGAAGGCGACGTCGTGCTGACGCAGGGCGCGGACAAGAAAGCCGTTGGAGATCGCGCCGAATACGACGAGGCCAATCAGAAATTGACCCTCACCGGTCCCGTCGTCGTAACGCAGGGCCAGAACGTGCTCAAAGGCCGTCGCCTTGTCTACCATCGCGCCACCAGCAAGATGCAGCTGACGGCCGAAACCGAAACATCCGCCGGCCGGATCACCGCGCACTTCACCAAGCCGGCCGGCAAGCAGCCCGCGAAAAACGCCGACTCGGACGAAACGGAATCCGCGGAAGGGATTCCGTTCGGCCAAGCCTTCAAGACGGACCCCAACGCCCCTTACGACGTGACCTCCGATCGCATGGATGTCGACGACAACACGAAGACCGCTCTCTTCACTGGCAACGTCGTGACCGTGCAAGGCAACTTCACGATTCAATCCGGTGAAATGACCGCCTACTATACGGGCCGCAGCGGCCTCGGCATGTCCGACGACAAAGCCAAGTCCGGCGCATCGCTGACGCACATCCGCGCCAAGAAGGACGTGACCGTCGTCTCCAAGGACGGCCAGAAAGCCTCCGGTGATTGGGCGGAAGTCGACGTCAAGACCAACCTGGCGAAACTCGGCGGCAATGTCGTGCTGACGCAAGGAAAGAACGTCGTGCGAGGTACGAAGCTGCTCATCGACATGACGACGGGACAGGCGACGATCAAGACCGAGCCCACCGCGTCGAGTGAAAGCTCGATGGTCTCTGCGGGCGACGTCAGCAAAAACGGTCAAATCATCAAGGCCGACCGGCCGAGCGCAGTCTTCTATCCCGGTGAGTTCAGCAAAAAGATAAAGGGCGCTGCGGATGCTGTTGATGGCTGGCAAGCCCGTTCGTCACGTTGACCTCGACATCGATTTGAGACCATGTCCCGACAACGCGTGTTGCGTGGAGAGGCAATAAGTGTTCAAGGCCCTACCGATCCGCCTCAAATCGAAAGGCGCCGCTGCCCCGCAAGCCGGAGCGAACGGACACGCGCATACCAACGGCCATGCCCAACCGAGCGCTCCGAGCGAAGACGATCCGCACGCCATCGGCGCGGAGGGCTGGCTCACCGCCTTCCACGTTAAGAAATCCTATCGCAAGCGGATGGTGGTGAAGGGCGTCAGCCTCGCGGTTGGCCGCGGGGAATCCGTCGGACTTCTGGGACCGAACGGCGCCGGCAAGACGACGGTTTTCTACATGATCACCGGGCTCGTCGCCGCCGACGACGGTCGCATCACGATCGACGGCGAGAACGTCACCAGCCTGCCGATGTACCAGCGCGCCCGTCTCGGCGTCGGCTACCTGCCGCAGGAAGCCTCGATCTTCCGCGGTCTGACGGTCGAGCAGAACATCATGGCCGTGCTGGAACTGATCGAGCCCGATCGCAAAGCCCGGCGCGAGCAACTCGATAGCCTGCTTGAGGAATTTTCAATTACGCGCCTCAGGAAATCGCCGGCGCTGGCGCTCTCCGGCGGTGAGCGGCGGCGCTGCGAAATTGCCCGTGCACTCGCCTCCCGACCTTCGTTCATGTTGCTGGACGAACCGGTCGCCGGCATCGATCCGATCGCGGTTGGAGGCATCCAGCAGCTCGTCCGCCACTTGACGGAGCGCGGCATCGGGGTGCTGATTACGGACCACAACGTTCGCGAAACGTTAAGTCTTATCGATCGCGCTTATATTATCTACGATGGTCAGGTTCTGACACAAGGCAAACCTTCTGAAATCATATCGAATGAAGACGTGCGGCGAGTCTACCTTGGCGATATGTTCGTTAATACGCGTTGAGTACAGCTGTCCGCAGAGTTTAGCCTACGGAGCAGCGGGTTAGCGCATGGCGCTTTCTGCAAAACTTGAGCTGAGACAGGGCCAGCAGCTGGTGATGACACCACAGCTGCAGCAGGCCATCCGGCTCTTGCAGCTCTCTAATATGGAACTGACCGAATTCGTCGACGCCGAGCTGGAAAAAAATCCCTTACTGGAGCGCGAGGAATCGAGCGCTGCAGCGAAAACCTCGGATGATCCCGTATCGCAAGCCGAGGAAAGAACATCCTCGATCGACGAAGAACGCTGGCTGGATCTGAGACAGCCCGTGCAGGATCATTCCGGCGGCCTCGATACCGATTTCGGCAACGTCTTCCAGGGACCGGGAACAGGCGAACCGCTCGGCGGCCCTTCATCGGGCCTCGGCTGGGCGAACGTTACGCAGCGCATGCATTCCGGTGGCGATGGCGATAGCGATCTCGAGGATTACGTCGCCAATCAGGTATCGCTTCGCGATCATCTCAACGCCCAATTGCCGCTGACGATCGTCGACCCGGTCGAACGCATCATCGGCCAATACCTCATCGATCTCGTCGACGAAGCGGGCTACATCCCGGCCAACCTCGAGCCTCTGTCTGACCGTCTCGGCGCTCCGCTCGAGCTCGTCGAAAGCGTTCTCGACAAGCTACAGACATTCGATCCGCCTGGAATTTTCGCGCGGTCCCTCGCCGAGTGCCTCGCGTTGCAGCTGAAAGATCAGAACCGCTACGATCCGTTGATGGCCGAGTTGCTGGCCAACCTCGACCTCCTCGGCAATCGCAATCTCGCTGCGCTGAAGAAAGCCGTCGGCGTCGATATGGACGAGCTTGCCGACATGATCCGCGAGATCAAGCGGCTCAATCCGAAACCCGGCTTGAAGTTCGGCTCCGTGCAAATGCAGCCGGTCGTGCCCGACGTGATCGTGCGCGCCGCATCCGATGGCGGCTGGCACGTCGAGCTGAACAGCGACACGCTTCCCCGCGTTCTCGTCAACCGCACGTATTACACGCGCATCGCCAAGACCGCGACGAACGAGCGTGACAAGGGCTATCTCTTCGACTGCCTGCAAACCGCGAACTGGCTCGTGAAAAGCCTCGATCAGCGCGCGCGCACGATTCTGAAGGTCGCCGAGCAGATCGTGCGGCAGCAGGACAGCTTCTTCATGTACGGCGTGCAGCATCTCAGGCCGTTGAACCTCAGAACCATCGCCGACGCGATCTCGATGCACGAGTCGACCGTCTCGCGCGTCACCTCGAACAAATATATCGCGACACCGCGTGGCATCTTTGAACTGAAATACTTCTTCACCTCGGCTATCGCATCGGCCGCCGACGGCGAAGCGCATTCGTCCGAGTCCGTTCGTCACCGCATCAAGCAGCTGATCGACGCCGAGCACGCCGACGCGGTTCTCTCCGATGATCAGCTTGTCGACCGGTTGAAAGGCGAGGGCATCGACATCGCTCGCCGTACTGTCGCCAAATATCGCGAGGCCATGCGCATTCCGTCATCAGTTCAGCGCCGCCGCGACAAGCGGCTGGTCGAAAGACTAGGCGGGGCCGGTTGATGCAGATCAGAAACAACGCGTTGATTGAACTATATTTTTTAGGTAATTTTATACTCCAAGCGTGATTTGACAGCGATCCGCTCACGGCCTAACGCTTTGGCGAAATAATGGGCTTGTCGCCGACGAACGCACTTGCAATCGTGTATCGGGAACGTCGCCAAATCGCGACGTGGGAATGCACGTAGAAAACAGCCCAGATTTCAGCGAGTGCAGACATCCATGACAATCCAAATAACCGGAAAGAATCTCGACGCAGGAAACGCATTCCAGGCTTACGCCAGCGATAAGATTCACACGGTGCTGAACAAGTATCTGGACCGCGTGCCCGATGGGCACGTCCGGTTGGAGCGTGAGCGCGGTTTCTTCAAGACGTCATGCTCCGTGCGCTTGACGAGCGGTCTGCTGCTCGAAGCTCACGGCGAAGGCGACGACGCCTACACGAGCGTTGATTCCGCCGCCCACCGTCTCGAGTCCCGCGTCCGCCGCTACAAGAGCCGGATCAAAAATCATTCCTCTCCGGAAGCAGCCGCGCGCCGCAAGATAGACATGGAAGCGCGCGACTATGTCGTGAGCGTAGGCGAAGAGGATCAGCCGGAGCATCACGACGCGAATCCGCTTATCATCGCGGAAGGCCAACGCAACATCGGCCACATGACAGTCAGCGAAGCGGTCATGCAGCTCGATTTGTCTGAAGCGCCTTTCATGATTTTCAAGAATGCGGCCCACGGGGGGCTGAATGTCGTTTACCGGCGTAACGATGGTAACATTGGCTGGATAGACGCAGAAACGGCAGCCGCTGCAAAACCTGTAGACTGAGGACAACCGGATCTTTGATCACCAGCGCCGGCCGCGAGAGTGGGGCGCGTCGCAAGACGCGATTGGCTCGGCGCTGTTTTTTCTATGGAGCCTAGATGAATATCGAGGACATGCTCGCCCCGGACGGAATTGTTCCGCGGCTGAAGGCAGAGGACAAAAAGCAGGCGCTTCAGGCGCTGGCGACCAAAGCCGAGGCCGCAACGGGCGCTCCAGCGCATGAGATCTACACCGCTCTGTTACAGCGCGAGCGGCTAAGCTCCACAAGCCTCGGCCGTGGGATCGCGATACCCCACGTCAAGCTCCCTATGGCCAAGGCGATTACTTGCCTGTTCGCACGCCTCGAAAAGCCCATCCCATTCGACAGCCATGACGGCGAGCCTGTCGACCTGCTGTTCTTCCTGCTCGCGCCCGAGCAGGCCGGCGGCGATCATCTGAAAGCGCTCGCACGCATCTCGCGTTTGATCCGCGATCCGGCGACGCTCGAAGGCCTTCGCAATGCCAAGGATGTCAACGAATTGCGCCTCGTGCTGACGAAGCCGCTGACATCGAATGCCGCGTGACGCTGTCACTCGACAAATGTCTTCAATAAAAAACGCCCCGTTCGCGGGGCGTTTTTTTATGCATCAATGCAGCACAGCCAGCGCGCCGAGCCCGACGCCGCCAACGAGAAGCCGCCACCAGCCGAAGAACGACAATCCGCGCCGCGCAATGAAATCGAGCGCATAGCGCACGACCACGACACCCGCGACGAACGCAGCGACGAAGCCGATTGCGATCATTCCGACATCGTCCGGTGTGAGGATCGACCAGTTCTTGTAAAGATCGTAGGCGAACGCGCCGGTCATCGTGGGCATGGCGAGAAAGAACGAGAATTCCGCAGCCGTGCGCTTGTCCGCGCCGAGAAGCATCGCGCCGACGATCGACGAGCCCGAACGCGAAACGCCCGGGATCATCGCGAGACACTGGCAGAACCCGATACCCAGCGCACTGAGCAACGGAAGATCCATCACGTCATGATAACGTGGCTTCAGCGGCAACCGGTCGATGAACAGCAAAACGATACCGCCGAGCACCAGCGCGATGCAGATGATCAGTGGCGATTCGAACAGATAATTCTTGATGAAGCTGTGCGCGGCTGCGCCGATGACCGCCGCCGGCAGAAAGGCGATGAGCACCGCCAGCACGAAACGCCGCGACCTCGCATCGCTCGGCAGCGCGGAAACGAGATGCCAGAGACGGCCGGAATAAACCGTCAGCAGCGCCAGGATCGCACCAAGCTGAATGAGCACCTCGAACGTCCGGCCCGTCGATTTGACACCGAGCAATTCCTCCGTCAGCAGAAGGTGCGCGGTCGATGAGACCGGCAGAAACTCGGTCAATCCCTCGATCAGCCCGAGCAGCAAGGCTTCCCAAGAATGCATGAAATCTATTCCCCCTCAGGCACAACCGCGGGAGCGTTAGCAGAATTCGCCTCCGCGCCATAGCTCCGGTTTTGGCACTGATGCCTTCGAATCGGCCTAGGCCGAAGGTATAGTCGCTGCGTCGCAATCGAAGAGGCCCGATGCCCACACGCTTGACACAATACCGGCTTTGCCCGCGTTCCCGCTCGATCCGCCTCGCGCTCGCCGAGTACGGCGTCGAGGTGACGCTGCTCGACGAAAATCCGTGGGAATGGCGGAAAGGCTTCCTGGCGAAAAATCCGGCTGGCGAGATGCCCGTTCTCGAATACGACAACGGCCTGACGCTGTGCGGCGCTTATTCGATTTCCGAGTTCATCGGCGACGAGCCCGTGCCAAGCGCCTCGGTCATGGGCCCGAAACCGCCGCCGCTATTTCCCGGCAATCGCGAGGACCGCGCCGAAGTTCGCCGTCTTGTGGACTGGTTTCACGGCAAATTCGACCGCGAGGTCTCGCGCGAATTGCTGAACGAAAAGGTTTACCAGACGATGCAGCCGTCGGGCGGCGCAGCCCCTGATCCGGCCATTTTGCGGGCCGTCCGCGCCAATCTTCGCTACCATCTCGCCTATACGGGCTATCTCGCCGATGCGCGGCGCTGGCTGGCGGGCGACGATTTGAGCTTTGCCGATTTTGCAGCAGCGGCGCATATCTCTATCGTGGACTATCTGGGCGAGATGCCCTGGCACGAGTATCCCGCGGTCAAGGCTTGGTATCAGAAGATCAAGTCGCGGCCGTCGTTCCGCGCGCTCCTTGCTGATCGCGTGCCGGGGTCCTCGCCGCCGCTCGCGTATTCCGACCTCGATTTTTGACCCATAGTTTGGCCTTGGCCGTTGACCGTGCTCGATAGCGTTACCGCCGCAACTGACCTCAACGTCATGCTCCGCGATGAGGCGCGCAAGCTCGGCCTCGACGCCATCGGCATCGCGCGGCTCGACGCATCCGGCGAGCTTGCCGAACGGCTCGATTATTTTCTGAAACATGGCCGCCACGGCGACATGGATTGGATGGAAGAAAACGCCGACCGGCGCGGCGATCCCAATCGCCTTTGGCCGGAAGCAAAAAGCGCGATCATGATCGGGCAGTCCTACGCGCCACCCGAAAACCCGCTCGATGCCCTTGCCGAACGCGACCGCGGCGTCATCTCGGTCTATGCGAAGGGCCGCGACTACCACGACGTCGTGAAGAAAAAAATCAAATCACTGGCGCGCGCCTTCGCGGCGAAGTCGGGTGCCGACGTCAAGGTCTTCGTCGATACAGCACCGCTGATGGAGAAGCCGCTCGCGATGAAGGCGGGCCTCGGCTGGCAGGGCAAACATACAGTTCTTGTCTCGCGCGAGCACGGCGACTGGCTCTTTCTCGGCGCGATCCTGACGACGGCGGCACTCGCGCCGGATGCGGAAGAAGTCAGCCGCTGCGGCTCCTGCACGCGTTGTCTCGACATCTGCCCGACGAAGGCGTTTCCGGCTCCGTATCAGCTCGATGCACGCCGCTGCCTCGCCTACCTGTCGATCGAGCACAAAGGTCATATCCCGCTGGAATTTCGCGAGCCGATGGGCAATCGCGTATTCGGTTGCGACGACTGCCTCGCCGTCTGCCCGTGGAATAAATTTGCCTCCGCCGCGACCGAGATCCGCTTCGCCGCGCAGCCCGCAACCGACAACCCGCCGCTTGCCGATCTGCTGGCGCTCGACGATGCCGCGTTTCGCCAACGCTTTGCGGGAACGCCGGTGAAACGCACGGGACGAAACCGCATCATCCGCAACACGCTGATAGCAGCCGGCAACTCCGGCGATCGATCGTTGCTGCGCTTGATCACACCGCTATTCGAAGACGAGTCTCCGCTTGTTCGCGCGATGGCGGTCTGGTCGGCGAAACGTCTGATGCGCGAAGAAGAGTTCGCACCCTTTAAATCCCGCTACGAAGCGCGCGAAGCCGATCCCGAGGTCGCGCGCGAATGGGCTGAGCCCCTCGAAGGACATTCCGCATGAACCGACTTTTTTGCTTCGGCCTGGGCTACAGCGCAGGCGTACTCTCGCGCCGCCTCGCCGCAAAAGGCTGGAGAATTTCCGGCACTGCGACGACCGCCGAAAAGGCGGATGCCTTGAAGCAGCACGGGTACGAAGCCTTCGTATTCGACGGACACGAACGCGATTCCGCTGTCGCCGACGCACTCAGCCGGTCGACGCACGTCCTGCTGTCCATTCCGCCCGGCGAGGACGGAGATCCGGCTTACCGCATCTACGCATCGGACATCGCAGCGAGCCCCTCGATTGCGTGGATCGGATATTTTTCTTCGATCAGCGTCTACGGAGATTCAAAGGGCGAATGGGTCGACGAAACGACTCCGCCGGGGCCCGTCACGGACCGCGGCAAGCGCCGCCTCGACGCCGAGAACGCCTGGATCGAACTTAGCCGCGCGAGCGGCAAGACGACCGTCGTGCTGCGCCTCCCCGGAATATACGGGCGCGTCCATGTCGATGACATCGCAACCGCAACCGAAGCCGCCCTCGGCCTTGCCTCCGCCATTCACGTCTTCAACGTCACCGATGATTTGCCCGCCCCGCCTCAGGATGTCATTGCGTATGGCGCGGAAATTTTAGGCGTCCCCTGCCCTCCGGCCACCGATCCGACCGACGCGAGCCTGTCGCCGATGGCGCGCAGCTTCTACGCCGAAAGCAAGAAAGTCTCGAATGCGCGGATGAAAAACGAGCTGGGCGTCAAGCTCGCATATCCCACCTATGTCGAGGGCTTGAACGCCATCGCCAGTTCATAATTCCGAATTTTTTACGATCGTCACACGTTCTCCGCCATTCCGCCGGAATGAGGCATACATATGCTCTCATCGACGCCGCGCACTTCGAGCACCGGCGTTTCGAATGCGGGCGAATTATTATGCGGGCTATCGTTGTCATAAGCACCGTGCTGACCATGCTGGCAGCGTCGCCCCTATCATCGCGCCCGGCAGCGGCCGAGCCCAACGATCCGGCCCAGGCCATCGCGCAGAAATTCATTGATGCCGATCGAGCGGCACCTGCTCCGCCGCCGGCCAAGCCGAAGCCTGCGCGCGTCACCAAATCGGAGCCGGCGGCACCCGGCCTCGATTACGAAACGGAGATGCTTGAAAACGCACGGGCCGAGCAAGCCGAGCGCCGGAAAGCTGTCGCAGAGCCCGCTCCGCTCGTGATCGCACAGCCCGCTCCTACTGCAGCGCCCGAAGCCATCATCAATCCACCTCCGGCGCCGCCACAAACAACCGAACCCGCCGCGAAACCGGCCGCTCCCGCTCAGCCGGCTATGACCCCGCCGCGTCAAGCGGCCGATACGAAATCAGCAACTGTGCCGGACGCTGTGCCCGCGCGTCCCGACACGCGCGCAACCGTGCTGATCGTGCTCGATCCGGACGACACCGCACAGGCGCACGTGAAATCCGATCCGATCATCTGCTTCGATCAGCAATGCTGGATTTCGAACGGCTTGGACTCGCCTGCCAAACCGATGCCGCGCTCCGAGGCCGTCGCGCTCAAGACGACGGAAACGCCAACCGGCGACTCTTGCAGCGGCAAATCCGCTTGCGCCTTCCGCAACGTCGCGTTTCAACCCGAAACCCAGGTCCAGGTTGTCGAGGTCGGAGAAAGCCGCGGCATTTCCGATGGCGCCTACACCGTTGCCGCAGATTCCACATGCCGGAAGCTCAACGGCGATCTGACCTGCGATAATGCGCTCGTAACGCACGCATTCCGCATGTGGGTCGTGCCTGAAATGACAGCACAGCAGGTCGGAGCATCGGCGCTCGAGGATGCCGTCGCGGAAGGTCTGCAAGACAGCAACAACGACAATTCTGCCGACGGCAAATAGCGGCGTCGCCGCTAGACGAGCTTGCCGATTTCGTCGAACAGCAACGCCAGATCCTGCGGCCGCGAGAGGCGATGCTCGCCGTCCGCGATCTCGACGAGTTCGACATGACCGCCGGTGAGAAATTCCGATAGCTCGCGCGTATGCGCAGCCGGAACATCCGGATCTTGCAGCCCTTGGAGGATCGCGATCGGCCGTCCCGGATCGAACGGCTCGCGCGCCAGGAGATTCTTGCGACCATCCTCGATCAGCCCACGCGTGATCGGATACGGCGAACCATAAGCCGACGGCTGCTCATAAACGCCGCGTTCGAGAATGGCGCGCCGCGCTTCATCCCCGAAGCGCTTCCACATCAGCTCTTCCGTCATGTCCCACGCGGGCGCGATGAGAATCAGCCCCTTGATGCGCTGAGCATCCGCCGGCTGCTCGCGCAGAAGCTTGCGAAGAAGCAGCAGCGCGATATGGCCGCCCATACTCGACCCGATGATGACCTGCGGGCCCGACGTGGCGCGCGTGAACACCGCACAGGCTTCTTCGAGCCAGCGTCCGATTGTCCCGTCCGTGAACGGCCCGTCGGAGACGCCGTGCCCTGAGTAATCGAAACGCGTCGAGGAAAGGCCGCGCGCCGCAGCCCATTCCGCAACGGCCACAGCCTTCGTCGAAGCCATGTCCGACATGAAGCCGGAAAGCCAGAACAACCCCGTCGCGTTTGCAGTGCCGGAGACCGCCGTGCGATAGGCGATGCGGCGCTGTCCCTTGCCGTCTCCAACGATCAGCGTTTGCGGTTCGTCGCCTGGCACCTTAAACAACCTCGTCATTTCGATTGGAGCGATTCATGGGCCATGAGCTCATGGGCCTGAAGCGCCCTACCATATTGCAGATCATTCCGGAACTCGCCACCGGCGGCGCCGAATTGTCGGCGATCGAGGTTGCCGCCGCCGTCGTTCGCGCAGGCGGACGCGCGATCGTGCTGAGCGAGGGCGGACGCATGGCAGATCGCCTTGCCGCAGTCGGCGGCGAGTTGGTGATCTTCCCTGCGGCGACGAAGAATCCGATGAAGCTTCTCGCCAACGCCACCGCGATCGAACGCATCGCGCGCAAGGAGAACGTCGACCTCATTCACGCGCGAAGCCGCGCACCGGCGTGGAGCGCGCTCATCGCAGCACGCCGCGCGAAGCTGCCGTTCGTCACGACGTACCACGGCATCTATAATGAGAAGGGTCGCGCCAAACGCCTCTATAACAGTGTCATGGCGCGCGGCGACATCGTGATCGCCAACTCCCGCTATACCGCCGACATCGTGAAGAAGCGGTACGCCACACCGGAGGAGCGCATCCGCGTCATTTATCGCGGCGTCGATCTCGATGCGTTCGATCCCGCAGTCGTTTCGGCAGAGCGAGTTAAAAATCTGCGCGACAAGTGGGGCGTGACCGACAGCCAGCGCATCATTCTGCACGCCGCGCGCCTGACCAAATGGAAAGGTCAGGGTGACGTCATCGCAGCCGCCGCACGCATCCGCGACAAGGTCCGCGATTGCGTTTTCATTCTCGCGGGCGACGCCCAAGGCCGTGACGACTATCGCCAGGGACTGTTGGACCAGATCGCAAGCGCCGGACTCGAAGGTATCGTACGCCTTGTCGGCCACGTCGATGATATACCCGCCGCTTTTGCAGCCTCGCATATCGCATTCGTCGCATCGAACGAACCGGAGGCTTTCGGCCGCGCCGCCGCCGAAGCTCAGGCGATGGCGTGTCCCGTGATCTCGACCAACATCGGAGCGCCACCCGAAACCGTGCTCGCGCCACCACGCGTTGCTGCGAGTGATCGAACAGGATGGCTCGTCGCGCCGAGCGATATCGACAATTACGAAAGCGTACTGCTTGAAGCGCTCTCGCTCGACGACGCTGCACGAGCCGAAATCGGCGCGCGCGCCCGCAGCCACGTGATAGAAATGTTCTCAACGTTCAAAATGCAGCGCCTGACGCTCGCCGTGTACGATGAGCTGCTGAAAACGTCGATGCAGCTCACTTTTGCCCGTGGCAATTGAGAAACAATAGCCGCCGACATAGCTGCAAGCCCATGAAGCGCAAACGAATTCGCGGCATTGTACGTTAGGGAACAGCGCGCAAGAAATCGCGCACTTTCCATGAAATCGCCTACAAGCGGGTCTGCAAGTTCCACCGTCGCGCCAGCCGGCGCGCTGTTGAGAGCTTTCAGGGGAGACAGCTTGTTATGGCAATGCCCGAAACGCAGTTTGCAGAAAGCCATCTCGTAACGAACGCGCGCGCCGATCGAATCTTCGATCACATGATCGCGAAGCTCCACAGCGTTCCACTCGAAGCCGATCCCTACTGCCACTACTACGGCACCGGTTGGTTTCCCGATGACTTTTATGCGGACATGCTCGCAAACTTCCCTGATCCGAAACTTTATGAGCCGCTGAACATGCGCCTCTACGTCCGTCCGGACGGAGAGAGCAGCCGCGATCAGTTTCATCTGACGGAAGACGCAATCGCCAAGCTGCCGCCAAAGTCGCAGCAAGTCTGGCGCGACCTCGTCGACGTCGTGACGCGCCCAGAATATCGCCGAGCGACATTCGCAAAACTCGCGCCGGATCTCACCAAGCGCTTCGGTATCTCGAAAGAGGCAGTCGTGGACAAGACATGCGCGTATGAGGTTCGTCTGGTGCGCGACACCGAGGATTACAAGATCAAGCCGCACTGCGATGGCTTGAACAAGATCGTCACAACTCAGTTCTATCTCGCGCCCGACATGAGCCAGATGGATCTCGGCACATCGGTCTATCGCCGCCACAAGAAATTATTCGGCAGCTCTTTTGAAGAGTTGAAGCGCTTCGAATTCCGTCCCAACAGCGGCTACGGCTTTGCCGTCTCGGACTCTCGCGACAAACAAAGCTGGCACGGACGCGAGACGTTGAGCAACTTCAAGGGCGTTCGCAACACGCTCATGGTGCTGTTCCAGCAGACCTCGCCAAACAGCTACAACGGTTCACCTCGAACCGACAAAGCAGCCGCGGAATACTGAAACGCAATAAAGGGAACCGCTCGAACGGCGGCCGCAGAAGCTTATGCCTTAACGCGCGAACCTTCGGCCGCGCGCGTTGGCGTAAGCAGCCCTGGCTGCCGCTGACGAAATACGTCAGCCAGGAGATCGAGCCCGTTTTCGACGAGCGGCCTGATCGAGCGAAGCTTGGCCAGCACCGCATCTGGCGCAAGATCGGCGATGCGCATGGTATGCAGCCAACCGTTGCTTTCGAGGAAGCCGCGGTATTCGAGTTCGCTTGCGTCGAGACTGAAAACGCTCGGCGTGATGGCGATCGTCGGACGGCGCAGCCATACCGACTCCGAGACCATTGAGCTGCTGTCCGCCGTACACAGGATCGCCGACGAAGCCGCGTAGAGCGCGCGCAGCGTGCCGTTTCCGGACGAGCGCACGTCGATATAGTGATGGATCGCGCTGTCGCTCTCTTCTGCGAGCCGGACGAGCGCGTCGCTCAACTTCTGCGGCGTCCGCCGCGAGTTGGAGACGTAGAACGTCGTACCCGTCGCCGCATGCATATCGCGCATGAAGCTGACGAGCCGCGCCAGATCGGATTCCGAAAACGTGATGCTGGACGTGTTGCCACCGATCAGAACGCCGATCAGCGCCGGTGGCTGGCTTTGCGACAGCGCCGGCTGGATCATGGAATCCGGATCGATCGGACTTGGCTTCATTGTCCGCACGTGCCGCGAATGGATCGCGACCTTGGCGTGAGACGTGAACACGAGGTCGAAATTGTTGACGTCGTAATGCTTGCCCGAGCCGTAGAAATAATTCGGCGCATCGAAGAGGCGTGAAAAAGCAACGTTCGCGCCAAGGGTATCGCCGCCCCCCGACGCGACAAAGTCGGCCCCGCTTACGGCGTCGGGCGTCAGTCCGTATCCGAGCCGCAGCACAACCTCGGGACGAACGCCCCGGTTGCTGAGAAATGCCAGGAAGCGCGTCGGCGTCCATCTACGCTGCGATATTTCGAGCCGCGTAACCTCGACCGGCCGCAGGCGCTCGATTGCCGCGACCAACCCTTCCGCCAGGTGATAATTCCCTGGGCGGCCGTCGGAAATGAGTAGGCCCTTGAGGGGTTCCGCCGAACGGCCGTCCGATTGCATCTGAAAATCCAATAGCTAGTGGGCGGACATAGCCGCCCGATTGTGACGTTTTATGGATTAATCTTGCACCCCTTTTAAGGAGCGTTGTATTCACCCGATAAGACTTGACTTTACACCGCGCCTTAAGAATCTTGCGCCGGGATGCTCGAATCTGCGTGCTCGGCATGTAGAGTTGCGTCCAATTCGCGAAACAGTAGAGGAGAATGCCCCATCCGTAGACCTATGCGACCCGAGCCCCAGAGCCGGGAAAACCAAGGGCCCCGCATCAACGATCAAATCCGGGCCCGGGAAGTTCGTCTCATCGACGAGAACGGACAGAACGTCGGCGTCATCGCCAAATTCGATGCCCTTGCCCGTGCTGGGGATGTTGGACTTGATCTCGTAGAGATCTCGCCGGATGCCGAGCCGCCGGTATGCAAGATTCTCGATTTCGGAAAATTCAAATTCCAGGAACAGAAGAAGGCCGCCGAGGCGCGTAAGAACCAGAAGATCGTCGAATTGAAAGAGATCAAGATGCGACCCGGCATCGACGATCACGATTACGACGTCAAGCTGCGCGCCATCAAACGTTTCTTCGAAGAAGGCGACAAGGTGAAAATCACCCTTCGCTTCCGCGGTCGCGAGATGGCGCATTCGCAGCTCGGCATGGCCGTGCTTCAGCGCGTCAAGGTCGATACCGAAGCCATCGCCAAAGTCGAAAGCGAGCCACGCTTTGAAGGCCGGCAGATGGTCATGGTTCTCGCTCCGAAATGACCGCCCGCGGCGGGGTGAATGATCCCCGCCCCACCCACCGGTTCACGGACAGTCCAGCGAACGCAATCGAGAGCCTTGCTCGGCCATGAGCAGGGCTCTAGTTTTGTCTGGCCTGCAGTGGAGCGGAAGCTATGAACCAGGACAGCCCGTTTGATTTTTCCATATTGGATCAAATCGGCGCGCCGTACCGCTTCTTCGAGGCCGGCGAGAAAATCTTCCTCGAAGACGACGCTGCGGACGCGATGTACATGGTCCGCTCAGGACGCGTCGACGTCATCACTTACGGCACGGTCCTCGAAAACGTGCGCGCCGGCGGTATTTTCGGCGAATTGGCGCTGATAGACGACGGTCGTCGTAGCGCCGCCGCGATGGCTACCGAGCCGACCGAAGTCGTGCAAATCGACAAGCAAACATTTCTCGCTGTCATCCGAAACGACCCCGAATTCGCGCTGCGGGTCATGAGCCTGCTCGCCAACAGGCTTCGGCGGATGAACAAGGAACATTAAGTGCTTCCGGAAAAGTGGAAACCGGTTTTCCGGTAAGAAGCACACGACAAAGCAAAGACCGAGAGTCGATCCGCTATTCAACAAAATGCCGAACGGCTCGAGGAACGAGCAGCAGCAGTTGCGCGGCTGCTCGCTCCAAAGCCGGCCGTCAGCAGCCGTTTCTGATCATGCAGCGGCGGAAACGCGGACCGCCCCAGCCCCAGCGATCAGCGCAGATGTTGCGCCATTTCACGCAACGGCCACCACGCCAGCCCGGACGACGCCAATACTGAGCCTGCTGAACGAGTGACTGGCTGATGCCCGTCTGCTGAGGGGCCGAAACTGGCGCTGCCTGGGCAGGGGCACCTGCTGCAAGGGAAAGTCCCGCCGCGACGACAACGGCCGCGGAAAGCGTTGCAATGCGCATGAAAAAGCTCCGTTAACTGATGGCGCACAAGGCGTTGCGCGCCCCGGACCTTCGCAGCCGACGCCTGAATGACCCGTGAATAACGATATACAAATTGGTGATATGGCGTCAGTCGAGATCGATGATCCCGAGCGACGCCAGCGTTATGAAGGTCGCAATCATAAACGCGCCGACGATCAGCACCAAAGCCGGATAGAAAGCCGCGAATACAACGCCGGCGCGCCAGCCGCTCGCGGAGCGGACACTGATGAGGAACGTCGGAAACGCCGCCAGGGATAAAATCGTCGCGACAAACGGATCGAGTTTCATCGGACTGTCTCTCGGAGCAGGGCGATCAGTCCGGCTATCTTCGCTCCAAGTTGAAATTTGCAACACCCGTTAAGGCGAAAACAGGCGCAACGAGCGGCAAGTATGATGTTGCCGATAGTTGCAAGCTCCTTGAACTCCCGCCCCGCCCGGTCGAAATAGCGCAGACGCGAACGAGCAACCCGGTTTAAGAGATCATGCGTTGATGATTTGAGGGCCAGCCTCCCCGACCGGCGACGTACCGAGCAAGAGCCATCTCATGCGAGCCAAAGCCGAACACCTGCTGCGCTACACGGGCACGAACATCGTTTCGACCGTTGTCGACTACACGCTTCTGCTGACGCTGACGCACCTCTTCGGCATGCCCGTCGTTCAAAGCGTCATCGGCTATTCGGCGGGCGTCATCGTCAATTATCTACTGTCAAAACGATACGTTTTCACCGTCGACACCTCGCACAAAAGCCAGCATCGCTTATTCATGGAATTCGTCGGAACCGGCTTTATCGGCCTGCTGATCACCGCCATTGTGGTGTGGTTTGGCGTGCACGTGCTGAAACTGTCCGCGGTCGAGAGCAAGACCGCGGCGCTGCTTCTCTGCTTCATCGCGCTGTACTTCGCGAGACGGCACATCGTGTTCACGGCAAACCCGGCGAACTCACCCGCAGGCTGAGCCTCTGTGCCGCTGAGCATGATCGCCTCTAGAGATTCACGTGCTGGATCACGTAGCTGCCGCCAGCCGCGATGAGACCGGCGATCAGCACGTAGGGCAGCACCGAGATCAGCACCATCAGCAGATCGACGAACGCTCTGAAAATCTGTTCCGCCGCGCGCCAGAGCTGGAAAAATCCGCGATAGAGAACATAGACGATCGCGAGCACCGCAATCGCGAGCACCGCGATCTTCCAGACCGGCAAGGACTGCCAGTCGGACCGGAAAATCGTCACCATCTGCCCGAACGACCACTGCCAGACGAGTTCGATGAACCTGAAGATCGCGGTGATCCCCTGCTGCAGCAGATTGACGATCTGATCGAAGATTTCTCTCACGGTTGCATCTCCCTCGCCCCACGACGCCGTTTTCGGCGTCTGCGCTCCCAACGCGGAAGCGTTTTATCTGGTTCAGCAGGAACGAGCGTGACTTTCCCGTTCCGTTGAGAAATTGATGAGATTGCGTGGCAGAAATCGCATGCGATGCGACCCAATGCGATCTGCGCATCGATGTTGCGATTTCCGCAATATTTCCGTATAAACCCTCCCAGAGCCGCCCGGCGAGGCATGCCGTGGCGGTTCTTATGCTTTTGAAAAACAAGCGGAAACCGCAAAAAGCACCCTTCGCAGGACCGGCAATTTCACGATTGTCGAGAGTGCGGACGCCGTAAGGCATCTGCATTTCGGCTCGCAAGAGCCGTGAGCGCAACCCGAACCGCCGCACTTCGGACCGCAAGGTCCGGGGACGCAAGCGGCCCGGCGCGAGCGCCGCCCCCGCGAAGGGCCAGTCGAACGCGTAAGCGATCGGCGACGGGCCCGCGAGCGAACTAAAGGACACAAAGCAAAATGCCTAAGATGAAGACCAAGAGCGGCGCCAAAAAGCGCTTCAAGATGACCGGTACGGGCAAGGTCGTAGCCGCCCAGGCCGGTAAGCGTCACGGCATGATCAAACGCACGGCGAAGTTCATTCAGAAGGCGCGCGGCACGGGTGTGCTGAACGACTCTGACGCGAAGATCGTCAAGAAGTACATGCCCTACAGCCGATGATCTTTTCGGTGCTTGCAGCCGGCTCGCGGAACGCGAGTCGCAAGCGCCCAGCAAAGACTCATCCACCCACGCACAAATCTTGAAGAATTAGGAGAAATCCCATGGCCCGCGTCAAACGTGGCGTAACCGCCCACGCCAAGCACAAGAAAGTCATCAAGGCCGCCAAAGGTTATTACGGCCGCCGCAAGAATACGATCCGCGTCGCCAAGCAGGCAGTCGAGAAGGCGCAGCAGTACGCCTATCGTGACCGCAAGCGTCGCAAGCGCAACTTCCGCGCTCTCTGGATTCAGCGCATCAACGCCGCCGTTCGCGAGCATGGCCTGACCTACGGCCGCTTCATCAACGGCCTGACGAACCTCGGCATCGAAGTCGATCGCAAGGTCCTGTCCGACATCGCGATCAACGATCCCGCAGGCTTCAAGGCGCTCGTCGACAAGGCCGCGAAAGCCGCCGCCTCGCCCGTCGCCAAAGCTGACCAGGACAAGGTCAAGAAGGCGGCCTAAATCGCCTTCGCTTTACTGCGCTGACGTCATCCCGGCGAAGGCCGGGATCCATCCAAGCCGGACCGAACTGCGCGAAAGACACTTGGACGGATCCCCGCCTACGCGGGGATGACGTTGGTAATTGGCCAATCCAGCCATCTCACCGACGTCGGACGTGCCATGAGCCAAGACCTGAATAAGCTTGAAGGCGAATTAGTCGCCGAAATCGACGGCGCCAAAGATCTCGCCGCTCTGGATGCCGTCCGCGTTTCGGCGCTTGGAAAAAAAGGCCGCGTCTCGGAGCTGATGAGCAAGCTCGGCTCGCTCCCGCCGGAAGAGCGCAAGACCTTCGGCCAGACGGTCAACACCCTCAAAGGCAAGATCTCGACTGCGCTCGACGAACGCAAGGCAACGCTTGAAACCGCCGCGCTCGATGAACGACTGAAAACCGAACGCGCCGACGTCACGCTTCCGGTTCGCCCCGGTTCCGTCGCCGAAGGCCGAATTCATCCCGTCAGCCAGGTCCTCGACGAAGTCATCGAAATCTTCGCCGACATGGGTTTCAGGGTCGCCGAAGGTCCGGACATCGAAACGGACGAGATGAACTTCGACAAGTTGAACATCCCGGCCGACCATCCGGCGCGGCAGGACCACGACACATTCTATTTCTCGCCGAAGCCCGACGGCTCGCGCCTGCTTCTGCGCACGCACACGAGCCCCGTGCAGATCCGCACGATGGTCTCGCAGAAGCCGCCGCTTCGCATCATCGCGCCGGGCCGCGTCTATCGTTGCGACAGCGACCAGACGCACACGCCGATGTTCCATCAGGTCGAAGGCCTCGTCATCGACGAGAAGACCCACATGGGCCATCTGAAATGGGTGCTGCAGGAATTCTGCAAGGCGTTCTTCGAGGTCGACGAAGTGAAGATGCGCTTCCGCGCCTCGCACTTCCCGTTCACCGAACCGTCGATGGAAGTCGACATCGACGCCGAGGCGATCGGCAAGCCCGGTCAGTGGCTCGAAATTCTCGGCTGCGGCATGGTGCATCCGAACGTGCTGAGGAACTGCGGCCTCGATCCCGAGAAATATCAGGGCTTCGCGTTCGGCGTCGGGCTCGACCGCCTGACGATGCTGAAATACGGCATCCCCGATCTGCGCGCCTTCTTCTCCGGCGACCTGACCTGGCTCAGCCACTACGGCTTCTCCACCCTCGACGTCCCCACCCTCGGCGGCGGACTGTCAGCGTGATGATGTCAGCTGATCACATCGTCATTCTCGGCCGAGCGCACACACCGTGTGCGTTGAAGGCCGGGAATCCAGCGCAAAACGCGCCAACGGCACAATATGGCGTCTGCGACAATTCTTATGCTGGATCCCCGAACGTCCTCGCGGGGGCTCAGACGCTCGAGGATGACGAACTATGAAATTCACGTTCTCCTGGCTCAAGGATCATCTCGATACGAACGCCTCGCTCGACGAGATCGAGACGACGTTGTCGGCCATCGGTCTTGAAGTCGAAGCCATCGAAGATCCGGCGAAGGCGCTCGGCGCTTTCGTGATCGCGCGCATCGTCGAAGCCAAGAAGCATCCGAACGCCGACAAGCTGCAGGTCGTCCAGGTCGAGATTGCCAAGGGCCAGCCGCTGATGGAGGTCGTCTGCGGTGCACCGAACGCACGCGCTGGCCTCGTATCGGTCTTCGCGCCGCTCGGAACCTACATTCCCGGTTCGAAGATCACGCTCGAAAAGAAACCCGTCCGCGGCGTCGTCTCGAACGGCATGATGTGCTCGGCCTCCGAACTCGAACTCGCCGACGATAGCGCCGGCATTCTTGATCTGCCCGCCGAATGGGCGAGCAAAGTCGGCGAACGCTACATCGACGCCGCCGGACTCAACGATCCCGTCATTGAAGTGAAGCTGACGCCGAACCGTCCCGACTGCACGGGCGTGCGCGGCATCGCGCGCGATCTCGCCGCCGCCGGACTCGGATCGTTGAAACCGGAGCCGAAACTCAAAGCCATCAAGGAAGCGTTCGACTGCGCCATTCCGGTGAAGCTCGACTTCTCGGCCGACACCGCGAACGCGTGCCCCGTCTTCGCGGCGCGCACGATCCGCAACGTCTCGAACGGCGCCTCGCCCGATTGGCTGCAAAACCGTTTGAAGGCCGTCGGCCTGCGCCCGATCAACGCCCTCGTCGACGTCACGAATTACATTTCGCTCGATCGCGGCCGTCCGCTGCACGTCTACGACGCGCACAAGCTCAAAGGCGCAATCCACGCCCGCCTCGGAAAATCCGGCGAGAAATTTCTCGCACTCGACGGCAAGGAATACGCCGTCGACAACACCATGTGCGTCATCGCCGATGATAGCGGCCCGCTCGGTCTCGGCGGCATCATGGGCGGAGAGTCGACGGGCTGCACGCCCGAGACGACAGCCGTCCTGATCGAAAGCGCCTGGTTCGATCCCGTGCGCACCGCCGCCACCGGCCGCAAAACCGGACTTCAGAGCGATGCGCGCTACCGCTTCGAACGCGGCGTCGATCCGGCATCCGTTCGCCCGGGGCTCGATCTCGCAACCGAGATGATCCTCGAATTCTGCGGCGGCGAAGCGTCGAAAACCAAGGTCGCGGGCAAGGAGCCGATCGAAAATCGCGTGATCGCATTCGACTTCGCGCGCGTCGCGAAGCTTACCGGAGTGAAGCTTCCCGAAGCCGAGATCGCGAAAATCCTGACGGCTCTCGGCTTCACGATCGAAGGCGAACCGAGCGCCGCGAAAGTCACCGTGCCGACGTGGCGGCCCGACGTGCATGGGCCGGCCGATCTCGTCGAAGAGATCGTGCGCATCGCCGGTCTCGACCTCATCCCGGCAACACCGCTGCCGCGCCTCGACGGCGTCGCGCGGCCCGTGCTGACCGAAAAGCAGAAGCGTGCACGCCGTGCCCGCCGCCTGCTTGCAGCGCGCGGGTTCGTCGAAGCCGTCACCTGGAGCTTCATTCCGAAGGATCAGGCGAAGCATTTCGGCGGCGGCGCGGAAGCGCTCGACCTCGCCAATCCGATCTCGACGGAACTGTCATCGATGCGTCCCGGTTTGCTGCCCGGACTGCTCACCGCCGTCACGCGCAATCGCAATCGCGGCGCGTCGGACGTTGCGCTGTTCGAGCTTGGCCAAGCCTATCGCGGCGAAAAGCCGGAAGACCAGTATCTGAGCGCCGCAGCCGTGCGCGCCGGAACCGCCCGCATCAGCGGCGCCGGCCGGCAATGGAGCGGCTCGGGCGAACCCGTCGGCGTCTTCGACGTCAAAGCCGATGTCGTTGCAGCCTTGGCATCCCTCGGCGTCGACGCCAGCAAAGCCCAGATCACGCGCGACTGCCCACCCTGGTATCATCCGGGACGGTCCGGCACGCTGCGGCTCGGCCCCAAAACCGTGCTCGCCTACTTCGGCGAGGTCCACCCCGCGACGCTCAAGGCGCTCGACGTCGAGGCTCCTGTCGCGGCATTCGAAATCTTCATCGACGCCCTGCCGCCGGAAAAGAAAAAGTCGCGCGCAAAGCCCGCGCTGGCGGCATCCGATCTGTTGCCTGTCAAACGCGACCTGGCATTCGTCGTAGCGAAGGACGTGGCGGCCGGTGACGTCATCAAGGCCGCGCTCAACGCCGATAAGACATTGATCCGCAACGTCAACATTTTCGACGTCTTCGAAGGCGGCAACCTCGCGGCCGAGGGCAGAAAGTCGGTCGCGATCGAAGTAACTCTGCAACCCGGAAACGAAACACTTACGGATCAGGCCATAGAGACAATTGTCAAAAAAATAGTGGCGGATGTTAAAAAAGCGACCGGCGCCGAACTTCGGTCCTGAAGGACAGCCGCACACGTAACGCTGGAGATGACCATGACGACTGCTGCACCCGCTTCCGACGCGACGACTGGGCTGCATAAGATCGTCATCATCGGGGGCGGCGCCGGCGGCTTGGAACTCGCAACCCAGCTCGGCAACAAGCTCGGCAAAAAGGGCAAAGCCGAGATCACGCTGGTCGACAAATCGCGCACGCACATCTGGAAGCCGCTGCTGCACGAGATCGCTGCCGGCAGCATGGACACCGGCCGTCACGAGCTGGCGTATCAGGCGCAAGGTCACTGGCACGGCTTCCGTTACCGCTACGGCGAAATGATCGGTCTCGACCGCGCCAACAAGCGCGTGCATCTCGCCGCAACTCACGACGAAGACGGCCGCGAGATTACGCCGGATCGCTGGTTCCCCTACGATACCCTCGTCATCGCGGTCGGCAGCATCTCGAACGAGTTCGGCACGCCCGGCGTGAAGGAACACGCGATCACGCTCGACACGCCCGAACAGGCGCGGCGTTTCAATCGCCGCCTCTTGAACGCCTGCGTCCGCGCCTATGCGCAGCAGGGCCCCGTGCGGCCCGGCCAGCTCCACGTCGCGATCATCGGCGCCGGCGCGACAGGTTCCGAGCTTTCAGCCGAGCTGCACCATGCAGCGCGCGGCCTCGTCGACTTTGGCCTCGACAAGATCGACCCCGAAAACGACTTCAAGATCACGCTGATCGAAGCCGCTCCGCGCATTCTGCCGGCGCTGCCCGAAAGACTTTCGACGGCGACCACGAATATCTTAAAGAGCATCGGCGTCGACGTGCGCACCGGAAGCGCGGTGACGAACGTCTCCGATCAAGGCGTAACTCTCGCCAACGGCGACTTCATTCCTTCCGAGCTTGTGGTCTGGGCCGCAGGCGTCAAAGGACCGGAAGTTCTGTCGAAACTCGACGGCTTGGAAGTCAGCCGCAGCAACACGCTTATCGTGCGCCCGAGCCTGCAAACGACGAAAGACGACAACATCTTCGTCATTGGCGATGCAGCTTACCTCGTACCGGATGGCGACACCGCGCCGATCCCGCCGCGTGCCCAGGCCGCGCACCAGCAATCGAGCCACCTCGTCCGCCAGATCCAGCGCCGCATGCACGGCGAGACGAAGCTCGCACCGTTCAAGTATCGCGATTTCGGATCGCTCGTGTCGCTCGGCAAATATTCGACAGTCGGCAACCTGATGGGCTTCGTCTCCGGCAAGTCGCTACGCATCGAGGGCTGGTTCGCGAAAATTATGTATCGCTCGCTCTACAAGATGCACGAGGTCGCGCTGCACGGCCCGATCAAGGTCGCGCTCGACTCGCTGGCACGGCTCTTGACTCGTCGCACCGAACCGCAGGTCAAGCTGCACTAGGCGACATTGTCTTCGGCATTGCCGGCCGGCTCGACGAAGGAGGGCCGGCAACGCCAAGCAAAACGATCAGCTCCGCCCGCGCAGCGCCGTCAGCAGTTCCGACGTCGGATAGCTGTCGGCCGGGAAGCCCAGCTTGATCTGCATTTCCTTGACCGCCTTGCGCGTTCCCGCGCCGAGCTTGCCGTCGACCTCGCCGACGTCGAAGCCGCGCCGCTTCAGAAGCGCCTGCAGCTCTTTCGTCTGCTCATAACCGAGCGACGGAACATTTCCGCTCGCGCGGCTGAGGTTCGGAGCACCCATCATGCGCGCCGCCAGATGCGCCGCCGTCGTCGCATAGGTCAGCGACTGGTTCCACTGCGTGTAGACACGGAAGTTATTGTACGCGAGGAAAGCCGGGCCGTTCCGCCCCATCGGCAGCAGCAACGACGCCTGAAGATCATCCGACGGCAACCTGTGGCCGACACCTTCGACACCCCACGCGACCCACTGCGATCGCGGGAGCAAAACGGTCAGATCGGCCTTTTCCCACGGCAGCTCCTTCGTGACCCGAACCTGTTCCAACCATGGCTCGCCGCGCTTCCAGCCCATCGATGCGATGAAGTTCGCCGACGATCCGATGATGTCCGGGATGTCGCGGATCAGATCGACGCGACCGTCGCCGTCATAGTCGACGCCGTAGTTGTAGTAGTGCTGCGGCAGGAACTGCGTCTGCCCGAGTTCCCCCGCCCACGACCCGATCATCTGGTCCGCCGTAAGATCGCCACGCTCGATGATCTTCAGCGCGGCCTTCAGTTCGTTGCGGAAGAAGTCGCCGCGACGGCAATCCCAGGCGAGCGTCACCAGCGAACGCATGACGGACAGATTTCCCATGCCGCCGCCGAAGTCGCTCTCGAGCGCCCAGAAGCCGGTAATGACAGCGCCCGGCACGCCATACTGTTGTTCCGCGCGATCGAAGATCGACTTGTAACGCTGCAGATAGGACTTGCCCATTTTCTCGCGGCCGTTGGTCGCGAGCTTGAAATAGAAGTCGATGAACGTCTGCGAGAAGAATCCTTGCTTGCGGTCGCGCGCGACGACGCTCATGTCGGGCGTCATGCCGCCGATCGCATCATCGATCGTTGCCGCATGGATGCCCTCTGCGATCGCTTCCCGTCTGAAATCGGCAAGCCAGCGCTGAAACGGCACCGTATTCTGGCAGTTGCGCTTATTGGCCGGAGGCGGTGGCGTGGCTTCCGCGAACGCCGCGCCGGACATTGACGCAAACGCCATCGTTGCGATCGAAAGGACCAAAAAACCTGCGCGCATGGAAAGCCTTCGGAGGGTTGTGTGTCGCCGTCACTGTGTCGGCAGACCGGAATGGGTCAAGACACTATGGCCTGAATGAGGCTAACATCTGCTTGACGCGGATCGAACCCAAGCAATCGGCGCGCTAGGCGCTGCCGATCAGGATTCCGACCGCGAAAACGAGCAGGCCTCCGACCACGACTTCCAGCGCCGCTCTGAAGAATTTCGTGTCCATGAACCGCGCACGGACAAACGCGATAATCCAAAGCTCGATGAACACGACGACGATCGCGACCGACGTCGCGGTCCAGAAATTCGGGATGAGATACGGCAGCGTGTGACCGAGCCCGCCCAGCGCCGTCATCAGCCCCGTGACTCCGCCGCGCACCCACGGACTGCCGCGACCCGAAATGTTGCCGTCATCCGCCAGCGCTTCCGCGAACGCCATCGAGATACCCGCGCCGATCGACGCAGCAATGCCAACGAGAAACGTCTGCCAGGTGTTATGCGTCGCGAACGCCGCCGCGAAGATCGGCGCCAGCGTCGAGACCGAGCCGTCGATCAGACCCGTCAAGCCCGGTTGCACATACTGGAGCACGAACGTGCGACGTGCCGCCTGTTCCTCGACCGACTTCGCCGTCGACGTCAGCTCGACTTCTGAGATGTGCTGCGCGAGGCCGAGATGCCGGTCTTCCGCAACGATGAGATCGCCGATCAGCTTGCGCACTTCGGCATCCGAAATTTGCGCAATGGCCGCGCGATAGAAGTTACGCGTTTCGAGTTCGATCTCTTCTGCCTGCCGCCGCACTTTCTCGATGCCGAGCGGCCGCACGAACCAGATTGGATCGTGGCGCACGAAACCCGAGACGTCCTGACGCCGGATCAGCGGAATATGTTCGCCGAACTTCCGCCGGAAGAGATCGATCAGCCAGCGCCGGTGATCGTTCTCCTCCTGCCCCATCTCCGTAAAAATCTTCGCCGACGCCGGATAGTCTTCTCCGAGCCCGGCCGCATAGTCGGCATAGATTCGGCTGTGCTCCTCCTCCAGCGAAATGGCGAGAGCCAGAATTTCACGCGCATCGAGATCGGCGAATTTTCGCATTGGACAGAATTCCAGGCGCAGCCAAAGGCCAGCTATAATTTAGAATAGTTCTAATATATGATGGGGCTATAGATACGGCAAGCAGTGCTGACGCGCGGCGCAGTCGCACCCGACCTAGTGCGCGCAAACACGAAAACGCCGGCCATCTTGCGAGGGCCGGCGAATGAATGACGTAACCGCTTTGGATCGCGAGAGGTTAACGCGAGCTGGATTTTCCGCTACCGCCCGACTTGCCGAAGGTGTTCTGCTGAGCGTCGACCCAGGTCGACATCGCCTGCTGCCAGCCCTTCTGCCACATCTCTGCGGCCTGCATCCAAAACTGGATCGGATTGGCTGCGCCCGCACCGAAATCGGGCATGCCCGGGAAAACGCCGCCTGGGAAACCCGACTGACCTGGCGTGACATTTCCAAAACCGGGGAAATTGGGGAAGTTCGGCAGCTGGCTGGTCGAACCGATCGACTTCACCTGCTTCTCCCACACATCCATGACCTGATCGACGGCCTGAAGCTGCAGTTTCGACGCGTTTTGCATCTGTTTGCGGCTGAGTTCGACGAAGTCCGTCGGCCAGCCCAACGACTTGGCCGCTTCCGCCATCTTGTCAAAAACGGCGTTGCTGTTCTTCTCGCCGAGTTCCGCCAGCTCAGAGCGCCAGTTCGACATTGCATCGAATGCCTGCGTCACGGCCTTGCGCGTATCATCGCCAAGCTTGGTGAAAGCGGGATTGGCATCGAAAGGTGAGTTCGCCATATCGTCTCTCCGGATTTCGCACGTCTCTTGCGGGCTTTCCCCAGCTTTTTCGCACACTGACAACCAAGTCGCCAGTTATCTTATAGGTCCATGCGGCGAAGGAACCGCCAGCTAAATAGCCTCAACAGCTTAACGGCCCTTTTGCCATCAGGTTCCGGGTGCTATGAGCCCCGCCCATGACCGATATCTCACGTATACGAAATTTCTCTATCATTGCCCACATTGATCACGGCAAATCGACATTGTCGGACCGCTTGATTCAGCTTTGCGGCAATGTAACCAACCGGGAAATGAAGGCCCAGATCCTCGACTCGATGGATATCGAGCGCGAGCGTGGCATCACGATCAAGGCCCAGACCGTCCGCCTGGATTACAAGGCGAAGGACGGCGAGATCTATCAGCTCAATCTGATGGACACGCCAGGCCACGTCGACTTTGCCTACGAGGTCTCGCGCTCGCTCGCAGCCTGCGAAGGTGCGATCCTCGTCGTCGATGCGAGCCAGGGCGTCGAAGCGCAGACGCTCGCGAACGTCTATCAGGCGCTCGACAACAATCTCGAAATCCTGCCCGTTCTGAACAAGATCGATTTGCCCGCGGCCGATGCCGACCGCGTCAAGCAGCAGATCGAGGACGTGATCGGCATCGACGCGTCCGACGCGATCGGCGTTTCCGCGAAGACGGGCCTCAACGTCGAAGCCGTTCTCGAAGCCATCGTCGAACGTCTGCCGCCACCGAAAGGCGATGGCACGAAGCCGCTCAAAGCCATGCTGATCGACAGCTGGTACGACGCCTACCTCGGCGTCATCGTCCTCGTCCGCGTCATCGACGGCACGTTGAAGAAGGGCCAGCGCGTCAAGCTGATGTCGAGCGGCGCCGACTATCAAATCGAGCGCGTCGGCATCTTCCGGCCGAAACAGGAAATGCTCGAGAAGCTCGGGCCGGGCGAGGTCGGTTTCTTCACCGCCGCGATCAAGGAAGTGGCCGACACCCGCGTCGGCGACACCGTGACGGACGAGAAAAATCCGACCGCCGAAGCGCTGCCGGGCTTCAAGCCGGCGCAGCCCGTCGTCTTCTGCGGCCTGTTCCCCGTCGACGCGGCGGACTTCGAAGACTTGCGCGAAGCGATGGGCAAGCTCCGCCTCAACGATGCGAGCTTCTCATTCGAAGCGGAAAGCTCGGCCGCTCTCGGCTTCGGCTTCCGCTGCGGCTTCCTCGGACTGCTTCACCTCGAAATCATCACCGAGCGTCTGGAGCGCGAGTTCAACCTCGATCTCATCACCACCGCGCCGAGCGTCATCTACCATCTGCATATGAACGACGGCTCGATGATCGAGATGCACAACCCGGCCGACATGCCGGAGGTCGTCAGGATCGATCACATCGAGGAACCCTGGATCGAAGCGACGATCCTCGTGCCCGACGATTATCTCGGCGCCGTTCTGAAGCTCTGCCAGGATCGGCGCGGACGCCAGAAGCAGCTCACCTACGCCGGTTCGCGCGCCATGGTGATCTACGAACTGCCGCTGAACGAAGTCGTGTTCGACTTCTACGACCGTCTGAAAAGCGTCTCGCGCGGCTACGCCTCGTTCGACTATCACATCAAGGATTACGAGGAAGGCGACCTCGTCAAGCTGTCGATCCTCGTCAACAGCGAGCCTGTCGATGCGCTCTCGATCGTCGTGCATCGTTCACGCGCCGAAAGCCGCGGCCGCTCGATGTGCGAAAAGCTCAAAGAGCTGATCCCGCCGCATCTGTTCCAGATTCCGATCCAGGCCGCGATCGGCGCCAAGGTCATCGCCCGCGAGACGATCAAGGCGCTGCGCAAGGACGTGCTTGCGAAGTGCTACGGCGGCGACATCACGCGAAAGCGCAAGCTGCTCGACAAGCAGAAGGCCGGCAAGAAGAAGATGCGCGAATTCGGCAAGGTCGAAATTCCGCAGGAGGCGTTCATCAACGCTCTGAAGATGGACGACAACTAAAGGGCGGAAATCTTCGCAAGCAAAAACGGCGATCCAAGGGATCGCCGTTTCGATTTAAAGCTATGATCGAGCTCAGTCGTTGTCGATTTTTTGCTTGATCACCGACATGTCGGTAGCGCTCAAGTCGACATCATACTTCTTGCCATCGGCGCCGATGGCATCGTCGACTTCCCACTTTCCGTCTTCGAACTCGACTTTGCCCCATTTCGAAAAACCGGCCTTGGTCAGTGCCGCCGTGACAGCGGTCGTTTCCGCAGCCGTCGGCGGACGGCCGTCGGCGAATGCCGCGCCAGCGAACAACGCCGCGGATGCAAAAATCGCGAAAGCGGTGATGCTACGGATCATGACTGAAACTCTCCTTGCAAGTGTGACACCCGGCAACGCCCGAGGACCTGTTTTCGTTCAGAACCAGCCGCAGGCGAGAGCGGATCTAGGCATCACCGGCCGCCATTCCAGCCCTGCCGCCGCATGGCGCGCTGACGTTCGCGGAATTCGATATCAGCCGGCCGGTACGAGCCGGTGTCGCACCACGGATTGCCGTAGTAGCCATAAAAGCCATTGATTGGCGTGCAATCGCGCGTCGCGTACGCAGGAGACCTGTACTTCTGCCTATGGCCGTCCTTGCCTCGCGGCGCGGCAGACGCTGCGAACGACGTCACGACGAGGATGAGCACTGCCGGTATCAGCATCCGCATTTACGCAATCCTCCAAGATCGCCATAAGGCATTCTTCCCGGCTGAGCACCGCGATGCCGTGCCCTTCAAATATGAAGGCCCCGGCGTCTCCACCAGGGCCCTGCGGTCTTCCTGCTCAATCGCCGCCTATGGATCAGGGCAGGCGGCCGAAGCTGAACAAGCCATAAAGCCACGCCGCCACGGCCCCGAACCCGGCCGAAATGCAAAGGATCGGCACGATGAGTTCGACGTTGCCCTCGACGAGCGGCGACGTCTGATGTGAGAGGTACGGCACGATCGTGAACGCGCTGATGAGCCCGGGCCCGAACAGCCCGAGGATCGCACCGCGGATCGTCATCATGCCCTCAGGCCGCCAGCCGAGGATCAATCCGAACAACGCGCCCCAGAGCCCGCCCGTCACGGCCGTTCCGACCAGCCACGGCACCTCGATATCCGGAGCGATCAGGCTGCGCGTCGGCTCCATGCTCCAGGGCTCGACGTTCCATCCCGTCCAGTAGTGCACAAAAAGCCAGCTGATGAACTCTTGCACCGTCACGGCTGCGATCGCCCCTGCGATGAAGCCGACGATAATACTCTTCAAGGCATTCATGTCCGTTCCCCTTCTTCTGTCCCCGTCCGTCACGGACCTTGCTACCCTGCTGCGACCAAATATGCCACGGCCCAGGGACTTATTATAGATTTCAAGCCACTCCTGTTGGCGCACGAGCACGCTCATGCGGCATCTTAACAGGCTGCCTTATTCTCGCCCACTGCTTCGCGTTTTCAGCTTCCGCCGCGTACCGGTTCATCGGCAACGCGTTCGTCACGGGGGGCCAGCCTGACACGCTGAGGCCCGGACTCGGCACCAAGGCAGCTGGCGCTCGCGGCTTCCTTTTCCAAACATCCAGAGATGCCCACCGCGCGAGATGCGGTCGCGGTTTCCACCCCTCAGAGAGGCGTGGCCTGGCGTCGATTGGACATTCAGACATCACAACCAACACAAGGACTTCCCATGAGTAAGGGATCTTTTGCTCTGCTTTCTGTTGTGCTTGCGACTGCCGTACCGGCGACCGTCAATGCTGCACAGTTCGATGCCAATCTGAAGAACCGCGCGATGACCAGCCGCCACCTCGCCGCCGCATCCGGGTCGTCAGTCACCTGTCTGACGTGGGAGGCACGAGCCCTCCTCAACCGCATCCGCGCTCGCTTCGGCAACGTCGAGATCGTTTCGACCTGCCGCCCCGGCGCCAAAATTGCCGGCACCGGTCACCCGTCCCGACATGCTTCGGGTCAAGCCATCGACTTCCGCGTTCCCGGGAAAAAGGGACAGGTTGTCAGCTGGCTGATTTCCAACCACCACAACGGTGGGGTCATGACATATCGCGACATGGATCACATCCACGTCGACATCGGACCGCATTTCGTCGCCTTGAACCGCCCGAGCGGCCGGACTTGATCTAACGGGGGGGGGGTGGGCGAAAGACGCCCGCCCCGACCCCGCTGGGCCTTTCGTAAACGCGTCGTCCGAAACCCGAAACAGCCCGGATTTAAAGCCCCTTTAAGCCATTCGGCAGAGCCTCTGGAAGGCTCCCCCGCCTTGCCTTTCTTGCCTGTTCAAGGCATATAGTCGCCATCGAACACGCCTTGGCTTACTCTTCGACAGCGCTACCGCCTGCTTTAAGACGTCTCCATCGCGCGATTTGATGGCCTCCGTCATTCCGCCGGAGGACGCACGTTTGCTTTGGAGGCAATTAATGTCGAATGGGACTGTGAAGTGGTTTAATGGTCAGAAGGGCTACGGATTTATTCAGCCGGAAGAAGGTGGCAACGACGTATTCGTGCACATCTCGGCGGTTGAACGCGCCGGCCTTCAGTCGCTCCGCGAAGGCCAGAAGATCTACTTCGAAACCGAACGTGGACGTAACGGCAAGATCGCTGCCGTGAACCTTCGTCCGCTCTAACGATTTCGAGAAGACCACTTTACTCGCGCGGGGAGCAGCTCGTCTGCTCCCCGCTTTTCTTGTCAGACCACAGTCGGACAATCAGACCCTAGAACAGGACGTTCGGAGATCGAATGGCAAAAGAAGAGATGCTCGAGTTCGAGGGGGTGGTGGACGAGGTCCTGCCCGACGCGCGTTGCCGCGTGAAGCTCGATAACGGGCATGAGGTTATCGCGTACACCTCGGGCCGTATGAAGAAGAACCGCATCCGCATTCTCGCGGGCGACCGTGTCACCGTCGAGATGACGCCGTACGACCTCACCAAAGGGCGCATCAACTTCCGTCACAAGGACAGCCGTCCTGGACAGGGCGGTGGCGAATTCTCTGGTGGTGCTCGTCCTGGTGGACCGCCTCGTCGCGGCGGACGCTGAACACACGTCACAAGGGGCGAATGCCCCTAAACTGTTTCTTCCGCACGCTGATGATGATCGGCGCCCAGGCGTCGCGCGATCCAGATCCACATGAGGACCAAGGGCATGGCGACGGCGCCCATCGCGCCGGCGGCGAAGCCCAATCCGCCTCCAAGGCCCGCGTAAACCCATCCCGACGCCGCGTCGCCGCCACGGAACACGACCGTATCGATGAAGTTCTGGACTTTGTATTTTTCGTCCGGCGACGCCAGCGTGTAGATGACCTTGATCGCCGGATTTGCGAGCGAGAACGCCACGATGCGTTCCGCCACCATCACGGCGGCGACCACCCATAACGCAGCGTCGAAACTCAACAGCAGCGTCCCGACGGTGGCCGTGACCGGGAGCGCCAGCAGCGCCACCGTCACGCCGAAGCGCTGCAGAATGCGCGCCGTGCCGAACACTTCGATGAGAAACGTCACGATGCTCACGACGAGATCGCGGCCCGAGAAAAACGCGACCCGTTGCGCACTGTCCGGAATGGTCAGCGCCACAAGCCTCGCCTGCTCGAGATAGAAAAACGTTCCGACGACATTCGCGAGAAAGATGAAAATCGCGATGCGCGCGAACATCGGCGTCGTGAACACCTTGATCGCGCCATCGAGGATGCCGCCGCCGGTCGCGTCCATCTCGGGCCCCGCGGCGCCGGTCTTGAGCCGCCTGACCGCCAGCCCCGCGATCATCGCCGCAGTGAGCAGCGCCGCCGACACCAGCAGCAGATTGACGGGTTCGACGAAACGTACGAGCCCTTGCGTCAGCAGCGGTCCCGCGAGCGCGCCGGCCGTGCCGCCCGCTGAGATGAACCCATAAAGGCGCTTCGCTTCCGTGTGGCTCCAGAGCTCGGCCATCAGGCTCCAGAACAGCGACACGACGAACAGATTGAAAACGCTGCCCCAGACGAAAAATGTCCCCGCGACCCAGACGCTCTTGTCGCCCGACTTCATCGCCAGCCAGAAGCCGATCAGGTTGAGCACGAAGAAGACGTAGATCGACGGCAGCACGAGCCGCCGCGGAAAGCGCGCCGCGACGAAGCCGAACAGCGGCACCAGCGCGACCATGACGAAAAAGACGACCGTGAACAGCTGGTGCAGCGCGTCCTTGCCGAGGCTGACGCCGATCTCGTCCCGAACCGGGCGCACGATGTAGTAGGCGGACAGAAGCGCGAAAAACATCGCGAACGACGCGAGAAGCGCCGCGACCTCACCCGGCTCGACGTTGACGAAGCGTTTGAGCCACGAAGCCGGCTGCTCCGCCGAAGGCAGGGGCGTATCGTCCGTCATGGATCTCCGGGAAGGCTGGCGGTCAGGGAATACCGTTCAGAAATCTGTTTACTCCGAACTGAATCGCCGTCTCAACCGTTCAAAAATGGCTCAACCCTTGATGCACTGCAGCGGAGAATCGCTCCATGAATGGTCGTCTGCGGCACTGTACCTTTCTTGCATTGGTGTGCTTTAGCATTAGGGAAGCTAACGTTTTCAGGATTGTCGCAATTTTCAATAGTTCTATACTTATGCAATGCAGCAACAACATGCTGCTCTGCGATTTGGAGATAACTGCCGAAAAACGGCGTTAAATCAAAGGATTCGGAGCGATATGAACTACTATGCCTATGAAATGGCCCACGCGTTCATGTCTCCCGTCCGATTCGGTGTTCAGGCTCTCCGGAACACCCTCGACTGGCCCTTGAACCCCATGGCCTATACCGCGGCTGGCAAAAACATGGTTGCCGCCTGCGAAGTCTTCGAAAGCATCACACGCCGCTACGGCAAACCGGAGTTCGGCATCAAGGACGTATCAGTGAACGGTGTCGACGTTCCCGTTCACGAAGAGATCGCGCTGGCGCTGCCGTTCTGCAATCTGATCCATTTTGTTCGCGACGAGACGAAGTCCGGCAAGCGCAACGACCCTAAGGTGCTCATAATTGCGCCGATGTCAGGGCACTACGCGACCCTGTTGCGCGGCACGGTCGAAGCGATGCTGCCTGAGCACGAAGTCTACATCACCGATTGGACCGACGCCCGGAACGTTCCCATCGCCGCCGGACGCTTCGATTTCGACGACTTCGTCGAATATCTCACACACTTTGTCCGCTTCATCGGCGAAGACACGCACGTTCTCGCCGTCTGCCAGCCCGCCGTCCCGGCGCTTGTCGCGACCGCCGTCATGGCGGCGCGCCATGAAGACATACAGCCCGCCTCCTTGATCTTGATGGGCGGCCCGATCGATACCCGGCGCAACCCCACCAAGGTCAACGAGCTCGCCGCTCAGAAATCGATCGCCTGGTTCGAGCAGAACGTCGTCATGACGGTGCCGTTTCCGCACGCTGGTTTCATGCGCCCGGTCTATCCCGGTTTCATGCAGCTCACCGGCTTCATGACGATGAACCTCGAGCGCCACATGAACGCGCACGTCGAGCTGTTCAACAACCTCGTCAAGGGCGACTGCGACAGCGTCCGTCAGCACCAGACCTTCTATGAAGAATACCTCTCGGTCATGGACCTGACCGCCGAGTTCTACCTGCAGACCGTCCAGACGGTCTTCCAGGAGCATCTGCTGCCCGACCGCAGGCTGATGCATCGTGGCGAACTCGTCGACTGTTCGGCCATCACCAAGACGGCCCTGATGACCATCGAAGGCGAGCGCGACGACATCTGCGGCCTCGGCCAGACGGAAGCCGCACACGATCTCTGCACGTCCGTCCCGAGCGACGAAAAAGTCCATTACGTGCAGGCCGGCGTCGGCCACTACGGCGTCTTCAACGGAACGCGCTGGCGCACCGAAATCCAGCCGCGCATCCGCGAGTTCATTCGCGACGTCAATTACAAGCACCGGTCGAACGAACAGGCGGCGCGTGCGTCGCGGCCGCAACGCGTTCTGCAAGACGCGCTCGATGTCGCTCCCGAATGGCGAAAGAAGGGCTCAGGGCTGAACAGCGCCAACGGCAGTCACGCCCCCGAGACCACGCTCGCGAAATAAGCAGACTTCATCGTCACTGACACCCGTCCCAGCGCGCTAACCTCAGCGCGCCGGAGCCGATCGCTTGGCGTCAGTGCGCCTCGTCCCAGTTGTTCGCAGCCTTCGCATCGACATGGATCGGAACGGCAAGCTTGAGCGCGGGCTCAGCCGCCGTCTCCATCACCCGGCGCGCTGTCGTGATGAGCGCCGAAGCCTCGTTATCAGCGACCTCGAACACGAGTTCGTCGTGCACCTGCAGCAGCATCCTCGCGGATGAGAGCTTCGCGTCCACAAGCGCCGCCGGCATCCGGATCATCGCACGGCGAATGATGTCGGCCGCCGAACCCTGGATCGGCGCATTAATCGCCGCACGCTCCAGAAATCCGCGCATCGACGGATTCTTCGTGTTGATCTCCGGATAATGAATGCGCCGTCCGAAGATCGTCTCGACGTGCCCATGCGCGTGCACCTGCTTCTTCGTCGCGTCCATATAGTCGCGAATGCCGGGAAAGCGCTGGAAGTAGGTCTTGATATAATCGCTCGCCTCTTCCCTGCTGATGCTGAGCTGATTGGCGAGCCCGAACGCCGAGATCCCGTAGATGATGCCGAAATTGATTGCCTTGGCGCGACGCCGAACCTCGGACGGCATATCCTTCACAGGCACGCCGAACATTTCCGACGCCGTCATCGCATGAATGTCGAGACCTTCCGCGAACGCCTTCTTCAACTGCGGAATATCGGCGACATGCGCGAGCACGCGCAGCTCGATCTGCGAATAGTCCGCCGAGATGAGCTGCATCCCCTTGTCCGCGATAAACGCGGTGCGGATTTCGCGACCTTCCTTCGTTCGGATCGGAATGTTCTGCAGGTTGGGATCGGACGACGCGAGCCGGCCGGTCGTCGTCGCACCCAGCGCGTAGCTCGTATGGATGCGGCCCGTCTCCGCGTTGATGTACGCCGGCAGCGCGTCCGTGTACGTCGACTTGAGCTTCGTCATCTGCCGCCATTCGAGCATCGTGTTGATCAAGCGGCGCGCGTCGCCATCGATCTCCTCGTTGGCGGCAAGATCATCGAGAAGATTGGCGCGCGTCTCCCATTGACCGCTTTTCGTTTTTTTGCCGCCCGGCAGCTTCAGCCGGTCGAACAGCAATTCCCCGAGTTGCTTCGGCGATCCGAGATTGAACTTGTGCCCAACCAGCCCGTTGATCTCTTCTTCGAGCCGCACCGTGCGCTGCGCGAACGCATGCGACAGCCGCGAGAGAATATCCCGGTCGACCTTGATGCCCGCATGCTCCATGCCGACGATCACCGGCACCAGCGGCCGTTCGAGCGTCTCGTAGACGGTCGCCATGCGCTCGGCCGCGAGGCGCGGCTTCAACGCCAGCCAGAGCCGCATGGTCACGTCGGCATCTTCCGCCGCATACTCCGTCGCCTTGTCGAGCGGCATCGCGGCGAACGTCTTGTCGGATTTCTTCGCGCCCGGCGCATGCCCCATCGCCTGCGCGAACGTCATGCACATATGGCCGAGATGACGCTCGGCGAGCGCATCCATGCCGTGCTGACCTCTGCCACCATCGAGCGCATAAGACAGAAGCATGGTATCGTCGAACGACACGATCTCGATACCGCGCCGCTTCATCACCAACGCATCGTACTTGATGTTCTGCCCGATCTTCAGAACGCTCGGGTCTTCAAGCAGCGGACCGATCAGTGCCAACGCTTCGTTCGCGGCAAGCTGTTGCGGGCGATTGTCATCGCCGCCAAACAGATCACCGCTCGGACCCGTATGACCGAGAGGAATATAGCAGGCTTCCCCCGGCGCAACCGCGAGAGAGATCCCGACAAGCTCGGCATCGAGCGCGCTGAGATCGGTCGTCTCGGTGTCGAAGGCGACGCGTCCGGCTTCCCGCGCGCGTCGAACCCACTCTTCGAGCCGCGCACGCGTCGTAACCGTCTCGTACTTGCTGCGATCGATCGCCTGCGCTCGCGCAATCGCGGCGCCGGCAGCAACCGCCGCGGCGGGAGACGCATCCTGCGGAGCGCCCGCCTCGATGACCTCGAGGTTCACTTGCTGCGGCGAAACCCTGACGCTGGTCCCAACGGACACCGCGAGCGGCGGCGGCACCTCGGCGCCTAGTCCCTCCGCGATGCGCTTCGTCAGCGTGTTGAATTCCATCATGCGCAGAAATCCGAGCAACGCATCCACCTGCGGATCGCGAACGCCCAGCGCATCGATCGCCGTTTCGAGCACGACGTCGTCTTTAAGCAGCACCAGACTGCGCGATATGCGCGCCTGCTCCGCAAACTCGATGAGTTTTTCGCGCCGCTTCGGTTGCTTGATCTCGCCCGCGCGAGCAAGAAGCGTATCGAGATCGCCATAAGCGGCGATGAGTTCGGCCGCCGTCTTGATGCCGATCCCCGGCACGCCCGGAACGTTGTCGACGGAATCGCCCGCGAGGGATTGAACGTCGACGACCTTCTCCGGCGGCACGCCGAATTTCTCGATCACCTCGTCGCGGCCGATGCGCTTCGACTTCATGCCGTCGAACATCGTGACGCCGGGGCGCACGAGTTGCATCAAATCCTTATCCGACGAGACGACCGTCACATCGCCGCCGACGTCGACCGCTCTCCGCGAATACGTCGCGATAAGATCGTCCGCCTCGTAGCCGTCGAGTTCGACGCACGCGACGTTGAACGCTCTGACCGCATCGCGAATGAGCGGAAACTGCGGAATGAGTTCTTCCGGCGGCGGCGGCCGCTGCGCCTTGTATTGCGGATAGATCTGGTTGCGAAACGTCTCCCGCCCCGCATCGAAAATCACGCCCATATGCGTCGGGGCTTCCGACGCTTTCGTTTCGCGCAACAGCTTCCACAGCATCTGGCAGAAGCCGTGCACCGCGCCGACCGGCAGTCCGTCCGATGGACGCGTCAGCGGCGGCAATGCGTGGAACGCCCGAAAAATGTACCCCGAGCCGTCGATCAGATAGACGTGGCTGCCTTTGCCGACCGGAACGTTCTCCGATAGCGCCGCGGAAGCCTGTTCAATGGCATGGTCTTGTTTGGATTTTGTCGTCATGGGCCGCACTATAGGGACATCGTGCGGCCCGACCAACGCTCATGCGCGAGAATTCCGCCAGCCCGCAATCTGAGGTGTCGAAAAGTGCGGGCGCAAATCGCACACTACCGGATCATTCCGCTCGCTGCGCGTCGCCTCCGTTGACAGCATGGGACGCGCATGGCTGATCTGCCCCGCGTCAGCAACGAGCTGCCTGCCAAGCGGGCAGCACAATGCGACGCCATCAGAAGGGAGTTACGCTTATGCGCATGACCAGGAAACTTACGGTTGCATTTCTGGCCACGGTTGCAGCCGGATTGGGGACTGTCGAAGCCAGCGCTCTGCCGCGCTGCCGGGCGCCCGTCGAAGGCTTCGCAACCGCGACCGGCATCTTGGGCGCCGGATCGGAAAAAGCCCGCATCGAAGCGCGGCACAATTGGAGAGCGACCGTCGCGCGCCTCTACGGCCCGCGCTATTCCGACTTCCGCAACGCTCAGGGCCGCCAGTGGGACTGCAAGAAGGGCGCGATCCTTCTTGCGAAATGCGTCGTCGTTGCACGCCCCTGCCGCTACTAGGCGATCGCGGAACCCGCCCAAACGGTGAGGCGACGAGCCTCACCCCTTTCCTTATCCGCGCCCATTCGCGCGGCGTGAGCATTTGCGGCCCGGCGGCGAATGCGTTATCAGTCTCGCTCTCTTAGGCACCCGTAGCTCAGCTGGATAGAGTGCTGCCCTCCGAAGGCATGTGTCAACCTGTTTCTTCGATTGAAGGAGGTTAGAACAAGGAAGAGAATCAAGCACTTGTTAGGCGGACAATTACCTACGCCAAGCCGCACCGATCTCGCGTAAGCACCGCGTAAGCAGTTCCGATCGTGAGAATGCGAAATGACGGATACGTTGGCGTAGTGCCGTGAGACCACCACGTTGACGATCACGTCTGACGAGAGGCATTGGTCGATACCAACCGAACTCCGTTGACCCTTGTGGGTCGTCCGGGCTAGGCACAATCGCGAAGCACCCGTAGCTCAGCTGGATAGAGCGCCACCCTCCGAAGGTGGAGGTCACACGTTCGAATCGTGTCGGGTGCGCCAAATCTACGCTACTCCACGCCAGAAGCCCTCTCGTAGCCCAATACCCCTTGTCACGGTGTCCCTCCTTTGGGCTGGTGCATCAGAGCGCCGAACGAATCGTGCCGCCATCGACACGGAGGACCGCGCCGCTCACATAGTCGGCATGAGGACTCGCCAGATAGGCGACGGCTGCCGCGATTTCCTCGGGGCGTCCCAGTCGCCCGACGTCGTTGGGCATCATGTCCCGCACGCAGCCGCTTAATTTCTTCCCAAATGTCACCCCACCGTGGCGTGGTGCGATGTCCATCAACAGCTGCTTGACAGCCGGAACGAGGAAGCACCGGGTGCGACCACGTTCGACACCGGAATCCTTTGGCTCACGTGCAAGCGAACGGCGAGATTGTGGCGAGCCGCTAGGGACGCGTTGTAGTCCGGCTGCATGGGAATCGGTTGCTGCGCCAATCCGCCACCGATCTGGATCACGCGACCCCGGCCGCGCTCGCGCATCGCGGGCACGGCCGGAATATCAGAGCGTCCCAGAGAAGAAGATGTAGTTCTCAGTTTTATCCAAACGAGAATTCGCCTGCGTATGGCAGGGGTCGCGCTTGAATGGCAAGCGAATCGGCATGACTCATGCCTTGAATAATAGTATAGGGTACTATATTATTATTATCTCCGGAAGGGAACGCGGTATGTCACATACGACCCGCGAGAAAACGAAGCTCATCAACCGCGTGCGTCGCCTACGCGGCCAGATGGAAGCCATCGAGCGGGCTCTGGAAGAAGAAAAGGGCTGCGCCGACGTGCTGCAACTGATTGCCGGCGTGCGCGGCGCCATCAACGGCCTGATGGCCGAGGTGGTCGAGGATCACATCCTTCTCCACGTGGCTGACCACACGCTGGCTAAGGATCAACGCAACGAAGGCGCCGCCGAGCTCATCGATGTCGTGCGCGCCTACCTGAAATAAGAACGGAGTTTGTCATCATGGCCGTCCAGGACGCTGCCCATCGCCGGACGCTGGCCGATAATGCCGAAGGCCGCACCATCGCCCCAGCCGCCGCGCCTCATCATCATGATCACCACGACCATGACGATCATGAACACGGTCATGACCACGACCATCCTTTTGAATGGGCGGAAGCCGTACGCATTGCTCTTGTCGCAATAGCGGCCGCGGCAGTGTGGTTCCGGGTCTGGGAGCCGGTCCCGGCGGTCAGCGTCATCGGCGTTGTCGGCCTTGTGATCGGTGGCTGGCCGATCCTCAAGGAAGCGTTCGAGAACATTCTCGAACGCCGCATGACAATGGAGCTGTCGATGACGATTGCCGTCGTCGCTGCGGCGGCCATTGGGGAATTCTTCACCGCTCTCGTCATCACGCTGTTCGTTCTGGTCGCAGAGGTGCTGGAAGGACTGACCGTCGGCCGCGGCCGCAAGGCGATCCGCGAACTGCTTGAATTTTTGCCGCGCGAGGTGTCGGTGCGCCGCGCTGGTTCGATCACGTCCGTCTCGGCGGAGGAACTATCGGTCGGCGACGCCATCCTGGTCGCGCCTGGCGGCCGCATTCCTGTCGACGGAGCGGTGCTCTCCGGTCATTCCTTCGTCGATGAATCCCGCATCACCGGCGAGTCCATGCCGGTAGAGAAGGTAGCCGGCGGCCAAGTCTTCGCCGGGTCCATCAACCAGTCCGGGGCGCTGGAGGTTGCCGCCGAGCGGATTGGCCGTGACACGAGCTACGGCAAGATCATCGAGGCGGTCGAGCAGGCCGAAAAATCCCGTGCCCCGGTGCAGCGTCTCGCCGATCGGATGGCTGGCTATCTGGTCTATTTTGCGCTGGGCGCGGCCGCTCTGACCTTTCTGATCACCCGCGACATCTACTCGACGATCTCGGTCATCATCGTGGCTGGCGCCTGCGGCATCGCCGCCGGTACGCCGCTCGCCATCCTCGGCGGCATTGGCCGCTCAGCCCGGCTTGGCGCCATCGTCAAGGGTGGGGTGCATCTGGAGACATTGGGCCATGTCGACACGGTGGTGCTCGACAAGACTGGAACGCTGACCTTCGGGCGTCCCGAAGTGCAGCAAGTTGTACCTGTTGCCGGCACGACCGATGATGAGCTTCTCGACGCCGCCGCCACGGCGGAACTGCGCTCCGAGCACCCGCTCGGCAAGGCCATCGTCGCCTACGCCCGCAGCCAGGGCCGCGACGTGGTCGAGCCGGAAAGCTTCGCCTACACGCCTGGCCGCGGGATCGCGACCAAGGTCGGCGTCAGTACTATCCTCGTCGGCAATCAAGCCTGGATGGCGGACAACGGAATCGACACGTCGATTGCCCCTCGTCAGAGCGCCGAGGCTGGTTCGGAGGTGTTCGTGGCCCGTAACGGGCACCTGCTTGGCTCGGTTGCCGTAGCCGATACCGTCCGGCCTGAAGCCAGGCGCGCGATCGAAGCCTTGCACCGGATGGGCATCAAAACGGTCCTGCTCACGGGCGACGCGCGCCGTGTTGCTGTGGCCGTCGGTTCGGCGCTGGGCATCCAGGAGGTCGAGGCGGAACTGATGCCGGAAGACAAGCTGACCCGCATTCGTGCGCTGGTGGCGCAAAAGCGCATCGTCGCCATGGTCGGCGACGGCGTCAACGACGCACCGGCGCTCGCCGAAGCCAATGTCGGCGTCGCTATGGGGTCCGGAACCGACGTGGCGCAGGAGAGTGCCGATGTGGTGTTGCTCGGCAATGACCTTGCGCGCTTCGTCGAAACGCTCGCTGTCGCGAAGAAGACGCGGGGCATTATCTGGCAGAACTTCGCCGGCACCATCGGCATCGACATACTCGGCGTCGCCCTGGCCGCCTTCGGCTTCCTCAACCCGCTGATCGCCGCCGGCATCCACGTCGTCTCGGAGCTGGTGTTCATCCT
>ERZ778027.1096-NODE-1096-length-50316-cov-11.172718_pt1 | contig 50316 bp, 45 predicted proteins | sample MGYA00375757_ERZ778027 | MGnify/ENA primary metagenome ERZ778027 (study PRJEB29350, sample SAMN05389817) | bioreactor metagenome | isolation source: Ammonium sulfate bioreactor | place: South Africa: University of Cape Town | collected 2014-02-18 ...
AAAAACAGTAACAACAACAAATAATAGTATGCATACTAGCAATTTTCTCTTGAAAATGCAACACATTCTAATTCTTAGGCATAATTCCATCAATACATGTCATCCCATTTCAATGCAAGACTGATAGTTTAGAATATCCATGTAATATTACTAATGTACCATGCAATTTGGCTGCACCATGTCAAAATAACGGATCCTGTCACAATAATAAAACAATTCGAAATGGTTATTACTGCTCATGTTTACCAGGCTTTAATGGCACACATTGTGAAATCGATCTACGTCCATGTAAATTAAAAAAGTGTTTAAATAGCGGTATATTTATACAAGTAATTTATGTTCGAAAAATAATTCTTTGTCATTCATAGGCCAACGAATTCAATCAATAAATGGAATTCCTATTTGTCAATGTGGCAATACATCAGGTTGGACGGGTTCTTGTTGTGAAACAAAAATAAACATGTGTAAACATGATAAATGCAAAAACAATGGCGTTTGCCGTCCGTTACTATTAAATTACACTTGTGAATGTCTCGGCGATAGTTTTTCTGGTCGTCATTGCGAGAAAGTTTCAACGAAAATCAAAATTCTCCGTACTGTATCTACATCATTTTCTTATATTGCTATTGCTGCCATGGCTAGTACTGTCATGCTTATTATTATAATGGATATATTAAAATACTGTTTCGGTATTGATCCTGTTCATAACGAACGTGAACGGCTACGACGAATGAGACGAATGAAAAAATGTAAACCTATTGTTCAACGATTTACTTATATTGATGCACCAACAAAACAAGAAACAAGCGTTTAAAATTGACTTTGCTTTGTTGTCTTTGTGCGAATTTTCAATTTCTAATTATTCAAATATTGATTCAAAATAAAATCTCTATTTCCCCATGCTTGTTTGACTTGAAACTTTAGATCGACTTCCTTTTTTAATTTTTTTTGTTACAGAAAATATATTGTTTCCATTAGAAAAAAAAATGTTGAAACGCCTGATACTTTTGATAATTATCCATCGAATATCAAGTAGTTTTTGTAAAATAAATAATGTCAGAATGCCGATTTTTTTTACATCATGTAGGTCGTTCCTATAATCAACCAAAACTCTCACCATGTGCAACATGGCACGAAAATGCTACTACATTTATGAATAGAAGTGTTTCTGGTCATTTGCCTTATGGTTTATTTGTAAATATCAATAATACAGTTTATGTCGCAGATAAATCAAGGGGTAAAATCGTAATCTTAGTCGAAAATCAAACCTGATGATTTAAAAGTACCATTTAGTATTTTTGTAACAGACAACGGTGATATTTATATTGATAATGGACGAAATTACAGTCGAATTGACTTGTGGACATTAAATTCGACAAAAAATATTCCGATAATGAATATTAGTAAACCTTGTTTTGGTCTGTTTATAGATCAATTCAATAATCTCTATTGTTCTATTAGTGAGGAACATCTAGTAGTTAAAAAGTCACTAAATAATAATTTGAACAATGTAATTATTGTTGCTGGCAATGGATCAGCAGGATCATTGTCATCCATGTTGAATAATCCGCGAGGAATTTTTATGGATTTAAAACTAAACTTATACGTTGCTGATTGTGAAAATAACCGAATTCAATTATTCAAACCTAATCAATCGAATAATGGAACTACAGTTCCAATAGGACTAAAACTTAGTTGTCCAACGGGAATTATACTCGATGCTGACAATGCTTTATTCATTACTGACCATAATCATCATCGTATCATCGCATCCGGTGAAAATGACTTTCGTTGTATTGCAGGATGTTCGGAGATAAATGGTTCAAGAGCTAATGAGCTATTCTATCCACACGGTCTCAGTTTTGATAGTTATAACCATCGGATTCAAAAATTCATTTTAGCAACTAATACATGCGGTATATTGCTGATTGATTAATCGCTTTTACAAGAATTTTTTTTTGACTTTCAGAACCAACAACAACCGATCTAGTTCCCTCAAATCATTTGCATATTCTAGCCTGTCCGAATGCATCTTATATTGGTTACAATTGTAGTATCCCGAGTAAACCATGTAATATGCTTCAACCTTGTCAAAATAAAATAATGCATCTTGTTATGACAATGAAACGATTTTGAGCGGTTGTATTTGTGTGTGCCCACATGGCTTTTATGGTATTCAATGTGAATATGATCGTCGTTTGTGCAAGCCAAACACTTGCTGGAATAACGGTATATTCTATATTCATTTTTCTTTTCTCGAGACAATGATTTTTCATAGGCTATTGTAATCAAACATCGAATACAACATTTAACTGTTCATGTACAGCAGGTTGGGAGGGTAAATATTGCGAGAAGCAGATTAACTGTTGTCAAAATGCGATGTGTGAAAACGGTGCCGTATGTCGTTCACTATTTCTCGATTACAAATGTGAATGCTTAACTGAAAGCTACACGGGTCGTCATTGTGAAACAATCACGACATCATTGATGATTCGTCAAACAGTATCGAAATCAATTGGTTATATCGCAATTCTTGCTTTAGTCATTACTGCTTCGTTTATTTTTGTATTAGATATTTCAAAATACTGTTTCGGAATTGATCCTGTACGAAAAGAACGTGAACATTTACGAAAGATCAAACAAATGAAAAAACGTAAACCTATCATTCAAAGATTCACATATGTTAACGCACAATGCGATAAAAAAAACTAGTTTTGAATTACAAACATTCGGCACAATCTATTCAAATATCAGGTCATGAAAATACATGTGGTAATAAAAGATGTGCATTGCATGCAGACTAATCACATGAGATGAAAACAAATCTATTTGTATTCAAACGCTTCATTGTATTGTATTAACGTGGACGTATTTGTTGTTTGTTCGAATGTCATTTTGTTTTTTTAACATTAAACTGAAGATACGACAGGTTAGCCTAGAATAAATCCTATTTATGCGATTATCAAACTATGAATACCATGGTAATTCGTGTTAATGAAATCTCTTAGATTGCAACTGATATTCTTTTCTTTTTTAGACGAGTAATAAAAGAAGTTTTAATCTCTAGCTTCTCTTCCATAGATTAAAAATTAATCTTCTTTTTCATTAGAATATGAGAACTTTAATTAAGATTTTTGTCCTTAGGCTTTAAGAAAAAGAAGACAACAGCGCAAGTTAGATGGAAGCTATGGAGCGAATATTACAAAGTAATATTTATATTCAACCAATTCATTTTTTTCTTGCAATATTAACGAATACTATAAATATTCGTATTTTATCATCTCGTACTCTCCGTTCATCATTGTGCACATATTATTTTCTTATTTATTCCTATTTAAGTTTGATCTATACTTGTTTCATATGTCCGATTCTATTTGCACGTGGTTTTTCAATAAACTATCTCAATGGGTCAATAAATTGCAAAATATTTTCCTATATTCTTTTTCTTCTACCATTACAAGCAAATATGATGTTAATTTTAGCATCAATCGATCGATATCATTCAAGTTCACGTTTATATTCATATCAATCGATGGAAACAATAACTCGTTTAGCTAAACAACATATCGTTCTAACTAGTTTAGTCTGTATTGTATTTACATTACCAATAGTAGTCATTTATCATTGGAATGAACATGCCGATAAATGTCTCGGAAGATTTCATTTAATCAGTCAAATTTATACATTTAGTCAAATATTAATTTATTATATTCTATCACCAATTGTATTGATCATTTTAGGTTTATCAACAATAAATAATATCCATCGACAATTCAATCACTCAGTTATTTTAATATTATCTCAACGAAAACGAAAACGTCGAACACAGTGGCAATTAACAAGAATGTTAATTCTTCAAATAGCAGCACATTTAATATTCGTTCTCCCATTCGGATTTATCTATAGTCTTAATACATTAATTCCATCGACTCTAACGGCCAATGTCATTGTTCTACGTTTGATTTTTGTTGCATGGCAACAATGCGATTATTTCGTTTCGTTTTTTCTCTATGTTTTCTCTGCAAGTATCTATCGTGAACAATTCTTTCGAATAATTTGTAAATCGAATAGAAATTTCGAACAAATTTCATTTCATCGGCATCAATCGGCTTTAATTTATACGCCATCATCAAGTCGAACAGATGATCCATTCTTGCAGAATTTTATTTGAATAAAATATTTTAAAAAACTAAAAGAAAATCTTGTCGACATTGAACTACATCTCTCAATCGTGTTTTATTTATATTCGATAGATTACAATCGAATAGAACTAATTTATTCAATGTTCGATTGTAAACAAGCATATCAGCGAATGCACCGACACATGTTTCATTAACTAAATGATTGCCCCAGAGATACAATTCTTTTAATGTAGTATTCGAGTGCGCAAGACTGTCGGCAAGTTCGATCATGCCTTGATCGGTGATTTGATTTTTGGCAAGACCGAGTTGAGTTAAAGTTTGATTTGTTCGAATGAGTTGAGCGAGAGTTGTAGCACCGTGATTTGTGATTTGATTCTCGCCGAGAAAAAGTGTTTGAAGATTAAAATTTGAATTTGAGAAATAAGCAACACCTTGATCATCGATTTGATTATGAAATAAATTCATTCGTCGCAATGGGACATTTTCATTGAATATTTCAGCTAAAATTTTCATTCCATTCGATGTTATTCGATTGTAACCGAGTTTTATTTCTTGGCATTGTCGTTTTCGAATAGCTAAATCAATAATTTGCTTCATATCATCATCAGTTAAATCTTGATGAGAAAGATCAATGATTGATGAATTACATTCGGCGATTAGTTCTTCTAAAACACGATCTGTATGTGATGCTTGTCTGGTTTTCATTATTGAAAGTTCAAGGTTCGATAATTGACTATCATCATCGAACATTTGCATTTTGCACTCAATCTCCATGTTCGATATATGCTCGGTTTTTTTTTGTTCTTTTTTTCTCTATAAGTATCGTATGACTCATTAGAATGAAAAAAGAGAACATCGTACGACTATTTTATTACAAAACGAGAACGATTCACGATACAAAACATTGCTTGTCTTTTTTCGTTGTTAAAAGTTTAAATCCTTGTTTTTCATGAGCGATTTGTTTCAATCGATGTCGATTATCTTCAGTGAATTGACAATATTTCAAATCTAACCCTTTCAATGTTTGATTTTGTTGTAACATATCAATCAATGAATCAACACTTGAATCATTAATTAAACCATTGGCTGACAACGAAAGAACTTGCAAAGTTTTATTAATTAAACCTAAACTATTGGCTAACAGATGAACACCATGATTTGTCATATGTATTCGGTTGAGAAATAAATGTGTTATTGTTTGATTCGTTTTTAACATATTCGATATGTGTTCAATTCCTATATCAGTAATATTATTTGAACCGAGATGAAGTTTTTGTAGAATAGTTTGATTTGTTATTAAAATTTCCATGAGAAATTGAACGCCGAAATCCGTTAGATAGTTATCCGAAAGATCTAATTCGATTAAATTGAAATTATTATATAAACCATCGGCAAGAATTGATACACCTTGATTACTAATTTGATTACCGGTTAAATAGAGACATTTACATTTCTTATCAATAATTGCACGTTGAACAATAATCGACATGTCTTGATCGTTTAATTCACGTGCATATAAATTAATCGGTGAATTCATTTTACTTAAACATAATAAATCTTCTAATTGAGGATTATGATAAACAGACGAGACTGAACCTGTGAGTTTTAATACAACAGAACAGAATGATGTATTTTGAATTGAAATATTAACTGATGGTTTAACTGGTGTTATGGGTAGACTTATTGATGCAGCATGATCTCGATTTGTTGATGATAGACTAACATCGATTTCTTTGATTTGAATTATGTGTAGACCTTGACTCGAATCGATAATCGATGTGACTTTATATCGTTGACTTGAAAGAAGAAGAATATTTTCATTGAGTTTTTGATACGTATGATTTCGAATGTCTTTAGCTGATTTACATTCGATTTTAAAACGTGTTCGTTGATCTGTTCCGAGTAGTTTTTGTTCGGTTTCGAATTTTTCAATCGATTGCGTACATAGAGCAAAACCATACCAAAGAAATATCTTGCCTTGACTATATTCTTGTGTTAAATCAGTTCCTATACCACGATAGACATAACAATGTTTCGATGGAAGTTTAGATAATGCTTTGAAAAATAATTTCAAATACAAATGCCAGGGTTTTAATTTTTCTCGATTGTCATTACGTAATGTTCGATTAAGAAGTAAACTAAATGATTGTTCTTTTGGCTCCCATGACATCGTATACAATCGAATCGAATCCGATTCGTCTCGTGTTAGATCGTCTTGAATTTCAGTTGAATTCTTTTTGATTTGTTCGAGCATTTGTTTTATGTCAGGAACAATTGAAACTAAAGATTCAAGTGCTTCATCGAGAGTAACTAACGGCATTTGTTCGTAAGCTGTTATAGGAGGTAATGAAACTAATGGTTCTTCCTCAAGATCAGAATATTGAACATAATCTTTCATTTCAACGTCATTCATTGTGGTGGTTGTTGTCATCATCATTATAATTGTTGAAAAAAAAGAGCAATGTTTAAAGTTCTTATCATTTATTTTATAAATATCTTATCAATTTTTATTTTATTAAACGAAGAAAAAGAAGAAAAAAAAACGAAACGAAATAAGATAGAGAAATGGGTCTATTCAGATTTGTGCGAGGTAGTGATATAACCGTTCTTTTTCGGTTGAGGTATCGATTTTCGATTGTTTTTCCAAATATATTCTTGAAGAAAATAATTCGAAAATAGAAATAGTAATGATACGGAATGTGTAAGAAATATTAACACAAATAAAACAGGAAAATCATAACATGATTGATCGTTTTCAATGAACATTGCATAAAAACGAAACATACAGCCGATTGCTGCAGCAACAAATTGACTAATCTAATAATTAAAAAGAACGACAAAAATCAAAAGAAAAAAGAATCTTTTCATACTTGAATAATTGTTACGAAAAGTTTCGTACGAGCTAATAAATTTCTTTGAATATGCATGGCAGACAATGCATAATACAGATACATAACAACATGAACACATGCGTTGACAATGACAGGTAGAGCGATTTCACCACCTGGTGCATAACGTCTGTAAAGAGAAAATCAACAAATAAAATAAAGGAAGTGCACTCGTGCGAATGGTAGTTTACGTCGCAAGATACCAAATAGGAAACATTGTGGCATGATGATAAACATGAAGAATACTGATATGAGTGAATTTTTTATTTAGAATAAAAAACCATGTATCCCAAAATTCGAAACCTTTCGATATGTAATACCACCACGAAGCTTCGGCAAGATAAAGATCTTCAGGTCCATGCATAACACCTTGACAATATATTCGATAAGACTTTAAGGTTATCGTTCGAACAGCTAAATAAACAACATATGCATTGACGATGATAGCTAAGAAATTGTAAATTATCATTGGTAATCGAACATTGAACGGCTTGGCACGTTGAGACATCCATTTCTTGCCATAAGGAACTGAGACAAGATAGAATATGGTCATGATTATAACTGGCCATGGTGAACCACAGAGAAACCATGACTGTGTAACTGGATCGGGTCCTTTGGGTGACAGTTGCTTAAGCATGATATTTAGTGTGTATGTTTAATAGAAATAGATATGCATATGAATGTACGTTTTGAATATGATCAACAGAAGGGAAGATATGCTTGAATAAACACATATATATAATATCATTGAGAATAAAAACGAAAAAAAAAAGAACGAAATATATGTGGTTTTGAAAGAAAGGAAAGAAAAAGGACATTGACGATCTATACGATAGAAACGTATATCGAGTATACAGTATATTTTAATTAAAACGAAATATAGAAGTTCTAAGTAAAAATATCAATTGAACACATTCGTAAAAGTATATCAATATAGCCTAAGCCATAATTAGCAACAATAAGATCCAATTTTATGTCATTATTGATGTCTCCAGCTAGAATTGCTATTGGTTTAGCATTATAATCGAATGAATATGATCTTGGTGTTTGAAATGTTCTATTACCAAATCCATAGAAAATTAATAACGAATCAATGCCAGTATTTACAATAGCAATATCGAGTTGATTATCTTGATTTAGATCAGCTATAGTAAGAGATCCAGGTAAAGATCCAAATCCTGTTGAATAAACAATCAATTGCGAAAAACTGCCATTTCCATATCCGAATAGAATACATAGTTCATTAGAATTCGAATTTATAAAAGCAATATCGATGTTTTGATCATGATCGAGATCGGCGCTTGTAATATCAGTTGGAAATGAATCCAATCCAGTCGAATAACTTGTTTGTTTAGAAAATGTTTGACTATCAAAATCGAGAAATATTTGAATTGTATTTGTTTTTGTATTTGTTACAGCTAAATCTAATCGATCGTTACGATTGAAATCATTGATGGTGATTGCAAAAGGAGCAGAATTTGAACCCGTTGAAATCGTTATTTCATTTCCGAATGGTTCATTTTGATATCGAAGATAGATTAAAACCTGATCTTTATTCGAATTACAAACAGCAAAATCGATTCGACCATCATTATCAAAATCAGCTACAGCAAGTGCATTCGGATCCGAATTGACATTTGTCGAATAACCTTTCCAATGTAAAAACGAACCATTACCTAATCCAAAGAAAATACTAACTTGATCACTTGCTGTATCAGTAAGAACAATATCTTGGATTGTATCATTGTTCATATCAGCAATAGTAATCGACGTGACATAAGATTTCGTGCCAGTTGTATATGTTAGTGGTGAAGACGAAAACGTACCATTACCGTTGCCAAAAAAGATTGCAATATTTCTCGAAAATCGATTGGCAACAATGATATCAATTGAACTATCTTGATTTAAATCTCCAGTTGCTAATACACTGGGACCGAATAAAAGTCCAGTCGCATAGAATATCATATTTTGAAATGTACCGTTCGGTTGACTAAGTAAAATGCCAATGTTATTCATTAGGATATTGGCAACAACAATATCAGATATGTTATCATTGTTAAAATCACCGACTTGAATGTCAACTGGATACGGAAGGAATCCTGATGTAACCCAATAAGTTACTTGATCAGTAAATGAACCATTGCCATAACCTAGAAAAATACCAACTTTACCATTTCGTTGTGAAATAAAAGCTACATCTTGTTGATTATCACCATTGAAATCACCAATAGCAATAGAAATAGCAGATGTTGCATCGATCGATAGAGACATAGCTTCATCAAATGCCCCCGTACCTTCACCTAAGAATATACCGATAGTCAAAGTTTCAACATTGAGTATTGCAAAATCAACATATTTGTCATTATTAAAATCTGCAAGCGCAATTATCGTTGGCTCAGAGAAATTGACATCTAAATCGAATGCTTCGGAAAGAAGTGTAAATGTTCCATCGCCAGAACCTAGATAAACATCGAGTACATCTGCTTGTGATTGAACAAGGATCATATCTGAATTGGAATCGTTATTCAAATCAGCTACAGCTAAATAACATGGACATGCACCTCGACTAGAAAATATTCGATTTTCATTGACGAATGTTGGATAATCGTAACCAAGAAAAATACCAATATTATTGGTATCATAATTAGCAATAATAATATCAGTCCAAGAATCATTATTCAAATCTCCGGTAACGATTGAATTCGGTGATGAATTCGATCCAATTGAATATTCAAACGACAATGTCTCATTCAATGGGTTCAGTAGAATCATCAAAGTATCAGCCCATGAATTGATTACAGCAAGATCTAAATATTCATCGTGATTGAAATCACCAATGGCTGCATTTCGTGGATAAGAATCTCGGCCTGTTTCAAATGTTCTTACTTTTGTAAAACGACCATCTTGAAAATCTGTAAAGATTCCTACTGTATCATATGCTGTACTTGTCAAAACAAGATCTAACTGCTTATCATTGTTTAAATCACCGATAATAATCGATGTCGGACGTAAACTTGCCTGTTGATTGTAAATATCTTCTTGTCGAAAACTAGTTTCATAACCATTTATTAAAATACTGATGTCATCTGTGCCAAGATTGGCAATAGCAACATCATCTCGATCATCATGATTAAAATCACCTTTGACAATCGAGAATGGATCAGATATATCTTCGAGTTCAATTGTATATTGATTCGTAAACATTGTTTGATCATCACCAATGAATACTGTCACACTGTTTTTCTCGGGATTTGTTACAACGATATCTAATTTCGTATCAACATTAAAATATCCAAGAACAATCGATCCAGATAAAATTTGCGAATCGATTGGAATTCGTTGAACACCAGTAAATTTCTCATTATCAATATTGAATAGAATACCAAGAACAAAAGAATCTAGAACAGTAAAAACGATATCTTCACGTCCATCATCATTTAAATCTCCGATAGCTAGATGATATGGACCGAGATTATCGACGGATAGAATCGATTGTTTTTGCAATAGACTATTTCCATCATTGAAAAATATACTCAACGTTGATGATACATAATTTGCTGTGACGAAATCTAAGAATTGATCATCATTGAAATGACCTGTCGCAATATAAATCGGACATGAATGTCGCATAACTGAATAAATAACTTTCTGAGAAAATGAACCATTAATCGATCCAAATAGAATTGCAATTTGATTTTTCGAACAACTAGTTATTAATAAATCCAAATATGTATCGTTATTCAAATCAGCTGTTATCATTGCTGTTGGATCCCAATCATCACCCAAATCAATTCGATGTTCGAATTCAAAACTACCATTTCCTACTCCCGAATAAATCTGTATTCGATTGAATGTTTCAAGTATCACAGCAAGATCAAGATAATTATCATGATTAAAATCTCCTGTGACGACAACAGTTGGCTCTGATCCTTCGTCTTCCATCCAGAGAACATCTTGTTCACTAAATTTTCCATCAATTGAATTCAAAAAAATGCCAATATTATTCCCGATATTATTCGCAACAACAATATCCGTATAATTATCATTATTAAAATCTCCAGTCGCCAGACAATTCGGATGAGAACCAATGCCTGTCGAATAGATTGTTTGATTGATCGTTGCACGATGAGCATAGGAAGATAAAATGACAAGACGATTTGCTCGGGAATTGATAACTGCAAGATCTAATTGATTATCACGAGTGAAATCATCGATAACGAAAGCAGGTGGTTCAGAATTGATGCCTGTTGATTGTGTGGTTTCTAATGTAAATAAACCGTTGCCTTGTCCGATAAATACTTTGATGACATTATCGTTTGTTTGAGAAACGATTAAATCAAGTTGAGTATCTTGATTAATATCACCGGTAGCAATCGATTTTCTACATGGACTCGACGATTGATTTGAATAGATAGTCGTTTCATTTCGAAACTGTCCGTAACCATCACCGAGAAAAATACTTATATCATCAGTAGTAAAAAAGACAATTGCAATATCAATATGACTGTCATGATTAAAATCACCGATTGTTAACGAACACGGTTGAGTTCGATGTCCAGTCGAATATCTCGATATCGAGCTTGTTCGTTCACCTTTTCTTAAAAAAATAACTAATTCACTCGTACCATAATTAATGACTGCAATGTCGACGTCATTATCGTGATTGAAATTAGCAATGACAAGTGAATACGGTTGACTATCGAAACCCATGAAATATGAATTGACAAATTCGAACGAACCATTACCTAGACTATAGAAAATAATTAAATCAAAAGTACCATCATTGACAACGGCAATGTCCGAATGGTTATCATGATTTAAATCTCCAATAGCAATCGATTGTGGCCGAGAGGAATTCAATGAAATTCTTGTTTGATTAGTAAAATATCCTTGACCATCGCCGAAAAACAAACTGAGACTATTCGTACCATAATTTGCTACAATAATATCAAGTAGAGAATCATTATTAACATCGAAAACACCAACCCATTGTGGATAAGAATTCGAACCAGTCGAATAAGTCGTTTCTTCGCTGAACGATCCATTGTTTTGACCGAAACGAATGCCAATATTATGCACATGAGTATTAGCAATAACAAGATCAGAATACGAATCTCGATTAAAATCACCGGTAGCTAAATGTTGTGCTTGAGAATCATACGTATAAATCGGCTCAATCGATTGTTGAAATGTTATTTCACATTGAATTTCGGAATTATTCGATGATGTCAAACAAATCACAGTAATTCCAATTACCATTGATACAATAGTAAACAGAATAAACCAGAAAATGGCGATTTTAATTCGATGTTTCACAAAATAGGATCGATCAATCGTAGACGCTGGAATCATATCTTTACGACTAGAGACTCGACTTTACGTACCATTTGCTATTCAATTAGTAATACTTGTTCGTAATAATTAGGTTTCTCATTCAACCAGAACTTAGCATTCAAATTTTATAAAAAAGTAACATATAATTTGCATATTTTCTCTCGATAATTGTCACCTAATGTTCTTTTCTTTAATTAGCACGACAAGACAGGAAAGAAATGGCAGACGCAGGTAATTCTATTTATTGAAAAAAAGAAGAAAGAAAGTTCAAAGTTATATATATCCAGCTGGTGTGTGTGTTATTGGTTGAACACGACTTTGTTGTCGCTGAATACGCCCGCATAGATTCGAATAAATAGTCGGATGGAGATCTGTCAAACCACCTAATGATATAAACGGACAAATCATAATGACAATATAGATACTATAAGTAAACATATTGACGCTAAGATCAATTATTGCTTGCTCAACAACCGGTGAAAAAAGCGTGTATAAAAGAGAAAGAATGATTGGTAACCAAACAAGATTATGAGCGAAAACAATAGACATCAACTGTAAAACAAGAAAACGATTTTTCTTCCATTTGCGTTGTTGTTTCATACGATGTTTTTTATGTAGAACTCGAATAATAATTGTTAAATTTACTATAACACATATAGTCATAGGTGTTGCCATATTAATCAACAGATCAGCTGAACCTGGGATTTGTTCGAATAGATAACACGGTCCTTGACATGTTATTTGCGTGTAATCATACTGTTGGGTACATGGATAAAAACAAATCATACCAATATAGAAAACACAAGGATAAATCAAACAGAAAGCAATTGGTAGATAATGAAGAAGAATTAAATGATTAGTAATCATATTTCGATGAAATACGAGAAGATATCGTTCAATTGAACCATAACAGATTAGCATTAAAATGATAACATTAAATGGATAATCGATCAAACACCAAATTGTGCAGAATAAATATGAGGGATACAGAGCTGTTTGATTTCGAAAAAATGCTAAGACAAATGGTAATTCACAGATAACCTGAATGAAGCTGCAGGTGACAACAATGAGAATAATATGATTGTGAAGTCTTTTACGTAGAGTTGGTTTGACGAAAAATTGCGAGAGTATAAATAATGAACAGATAACTGACAAAATAAACATAAAAAGATAAACCCAAAATACGATTGTTTGATCAGGTTTCGATGAAGTTTCGTCTGACATTTGCGTTTTCAATTGTTAGAAAACTCGATATAATCGCTAGAATAAAATTATATCAAAAAGAAAAGAAAAATGTTTGTCATATTTTCATATTTGTATATGCCTAAGTAAACACAAAGGAACAGTGTATTCATGAATATCACCTACGCACGTATTATAATTAGTGTCATTTCATTGACAATACCCTCAACACCCTTCATTTCTCCGATTCAAGTAAATCTTAAATTTAAATTACAGAAAAAAACTGTTCGCTGACGAGCTTTATCTCTATAATTAGTGTATACTAATTTTAGACTCATTATTATATTAGAAGTTCGATTTGATTTTCTTCGTAAGCTTCAAATCGAAAACTAACTCTCCTTATTTTCGATTCCCTCAAGATTTACATCCGTCTAATTTTAATGTTTAACGTTTGCGTCATTACAATGCAAGATCCCGTCTTGTTTCGCTCAAAAACACAAATTATTTGTAAAGTTTTACGGCTGAGATCACCATAACAGTCAATTTAACACAAAAATTTAATTGATGTACATCTTTTTCTATTAATAACTAACAAATACTGCTGCACGTACTCTAGTTATAGGGGTAATAGAAGTTTAAACTTCTATCTTTTAATATTTAGCTGTTTATAAAAACGAGAGAGAGAGAGAGAAACGAAGGAGTTCGATTACTAATGAATATTCTGAGAAAAAAAAAGTTTTCTTATTTATTATGTTCATGTTTTACAGTCAATGAAATAGCTATGCCTCGTTCCTTTCATGTGAATTATCGGAATTAATAAAGTGCAAAAGGATATTAAAATGTTTTCATTCTTTATAGATTTTGTTTCATTTGTTTTCTCTGATTTTGACGTGCAAGTTGACAAGTCTGTTTTTGATAAATCATGTTCTATATTATGAACTGAAATAATAATTTAAAATGTTCCGAATTTGCATAAGTTCTTGGATTAATAGGTCAGAAGTTGAACCTTTGATAAAAATATTTTGCTTTGGGCAGATTTTTGGAATCTAGGATTTTCTATGAATATTTTTAGCAAAGATATCGGAAGGCAGAGGCTCGGTAATAATTTATATACTTGTTTTAGCGCACTATACAATTATTTTACTTAAAATTCGGAAAATAGGTCAATCCAAAAACAACTTATCATCGCTAATTTACTTGTATACAGATATGTTGACATTCAATAACGTGTTACTTTGTCACGAGAAGTATTAGTCGTGTGATTGAGATAAGAATATTTATATTGTTGCATTTGAATGGAATTTTAAACGACATCAATGGATAAATTTGCTAAATTGATCTCCTTAGAAAGCAATTAACATAAGCTTTGAACGATAAATATATATAGTCTTGATCGAATTCATTTTTCTTAAAAAATATTAAAAAAAACAGTGACATTGTAAAATTCCTACTAATGATTTCAATTGAGTTTACATAGTCATATTCAATTCTCTAATGGCTTATGTTCTTATGAATCAACAACTAATATTTGAAAGTTTTCTTTTAAAAATCGCTTCATTTCTTGTTAATATTCCATTTTCTATTGGTTTATATACAAGTTTAATTATATCGAAAACATTTCAATTATCTTTAAGGATTAATTTTTTAACTAAAAAAACATGAAATTGAATTTTGATACCTTAAATAATGATACCATTACCGAGTGTGTATATAATTTAATATCGAGCGAAACAACTAGAAAGCGACAGCGAAGCAAATAAAGCTCTAAAGTTCATCTGAACTACTGCGATGATTTTTTTCCAAGTACTATTAGGCCCTCAAAAGAAAAAGAAACGAAATATCTTGTAATATAACCTTAATACAAACAATCTGGTCTACTTCTTTTGATTACATTAATTACCGGTGCCACGCGAACAATATTTGTTTCATTGACGTCAATGATCCTGTTTTTTAATAAATAAACTAAATTCTCTTTTTTTAATAAGAAAAAAGTCATTGACGTTAACATTATGTCCATAAATAGCCGTGATATCATTCAGCAATGTTTTGTCTACATTGGATGTACTCTATGTGTGCTTGGGGCGATTGGTAATTTAATAGATATTTCAGTGTTTAGTCGATTAAAATGTTTTCGACAGAATCGATGTGCATTTTTTCTTTTCAACGAAAATCTATGGCGATGATGTTATCAATCAATCACAAATTTGGTGTAAATTAAGGTTTACACTTTCGAATACGTGCGCAATTATTTCATTTTATACTATATGTTTAGCTGCTATCGATCAATTTCTATCGACTCATCATTTGTTCTATTTTCGACAGACATATTCAATGAAATTAGCGCAATATTCCACATTGATTTTAGTTTCATTTGCAATTATTCATGGTTGTTTATTTGATTTAGGATTTGGTGTTCAACCATTTATCGGTTGTGTTTTAGTTTATTCAATTGCTTACAATTATTCGATTTATTTCCTATATCCGATATTAATCGGTTGTACGCCTAATACGATTGCTAGTGTTTACGGTATTTTAGCATATCGCAGTGTTCGTCGATGATTTAAACTATGCGGTTGTTTAAGACAACGTAATCAAATCGATATCGAGAATAATCAACTACAAAATTCAAGTGTCGAATCCGAAGATAATTTTTATTAAGTTTATTATTTTAAACGTGTGAATAACTACAAAATGTCTAACAATGATTATTGATAATTTCGAATTTGTCTATCGACTTTTTCTTTTCATTGAGAACATAAATCGAACCATCGAAACCGAAATGTATTCGACTCGATTGTTGAACGGATCGAATAATGTTTTCTTTATTTCGATACATTGACATTTGTCGAATTCTTTGAATTGTATTATCCGATTGAGTCAAAACGTAAAGATCTCCATTTGTATCCATTGTGAAATCGATGAGTTCAGCAATCGAAGCAATTGTCTTGCCATTTCGTTGGCCCAACGAAAATTTCTGTATTCGAGAATTACCAATGTCAGCTACGTAGAGATTTTCATCTGCATCGAGAAGAATTGTTTGAGGTAAATCTAATTGATTTGCAGCTGAACCTGATCGAGATGTTCCGGCAATGACATGACCAACTGTTGTGTTGAATTGAAATTTCATAACACGATTTGTATGCGAATACGCATTTGAACTTTCTGAAATGTAAATTGTTCGATTTTCATCGGCGACAATCGAATTTGCGTAACAAATTTGATTGAATTGTGCTGAATTTTTGCATTGATCAAATGAAAGTAATGTTCGAAGATTTCGATTCGACGATGACCAAAAATTAACTTGATATTTTTCCGAATCCCATATGTAGATATTGTCACTTAAATCAACGAATATACTCGTCGGTTGAGAAAGATAAGTTGATCCAAGTGGTTTCGACCATTTTGTCGAACTATCAGGAGAATATTTTCGAATTGTGTGATTAAGTTCATCGGGAATGAAGATTTCATCGAAGTTATTGATGGAAAAATCTTGAGGATTGATATCGGAAAATGATGCGACAATGGTTGATGCTTGACTCCATGTTGCGTCTGGGCAGATTTTTGCGTGAATCATTGCTGTTAAATGATCTTTCTCGACTGATCAAGTAAAAAATCAATGTTTAATATGAGCAAGGAAAAAAAGAATTTATAAACTATATACTTTCGACTTTTCGAAGTGGATTTTTCTTTGGTGCTGTTCGTGTTCGTGATCTGATCGTTGATGGTCTCATTGTTGTTGTTGTTGTTGTCGTCGAACTTTCTGATGTACATAGCTCAGTGAGAAGTAAAGGCATACATATTGGCTGAGGACAGCATGAATTAACAATGCATACGGATGTTTTTGATAAACATTCACCATTTTGATCACATGGTTCTACTAAATCACATGAACTTGCTGGTGCACATACATTCGTACCATTGATTGTTTTAAAACTAAAGCAAACGTGTTTATCCGAAACACAATCAACTAAATGAGATTGAGCACATGGCACAACTGTGCACTGCGATGATGAACGATATTCAAAGCTGTTGATTGAAATATCACCTGAAAAGAAATATTCATTTTAAATCGAATTTTTGTCTCGTTTTTTTCTTACGACTGAGTATGAATAGTAGAGAAATCACGAATAGGTGCATCTTGTGTTTGAATAAAAAAAATCGAAATGATCGTTAATTCAGTCATGATGCGTGCAGATATATACAAACATAAAAGTAGCCTCGAGCTAAATCGTTCATTTCTTTTTGTAATGAGCTATATCATCAATCTTTTGTTTTTTTATCATTTTTAAATGCATTATGATCTCGTTTGACAGATTAAAACGTTTGTTTTTTATCCTTCTGCGATAGACATCTGTTGCATTGAAGTGTCAACAAGTTTTTATTCGTTCTTGAATCAACATTTGAGAACAGAAGAAAATAAAAATATTTTCACATTCACGTAAACGTAACATCTAGGAAGAAGAAGAAAAACGTGCGTGCGTTTTTTCTGGTAAATCATTTCGAAACAAAATGTCTCAACACTGTCCAGAAGGTTTTTGTTTTAAAGAAAACTGTTCAAAAAAGGAACAAACAATGTTTTGACAACATCTTTACATACTGTCACGTCTTATCCAGTGAATGACAAAGCTACTTTAGGATCTCTTTATGATGGTTTGACGGACAGAGTACTTACGACTCCATTTATCAGTGATCGTTTTATTAAATTGATTAAATACGCAAAAAGAACTTTATTTTACAATCAAAGAAAAGTACAAGTGTTTTTTTTTCATACATATTAACAACCATAGTATGCTCGAACTTCTGCGATATCAATCTGGCTAAGTCCGTCTCGTTGACCGATGGCTACTCGACGTCTTGGTACTATTGTTGGTAGACCATTTTTACTGAATGCATAAGGATCATAATGCATAATACTTCCATAATCATAGGGTGCATGTTGATTTAAAACTTCACTGCCCCATTGATATTTATCGAAATTGTATATCTAGTAGAATAACAAACGGAAATATTTTCTTTTATACGAATCAAATCCTACATCGACATCTTCGATATTTTGATAATTAACTGTAATATAACTATCACGATCGGGACGTGATTGTTCATGATAAAAGCCTATTAAAAAAAAACCGAACAATTTCTTTCAATGAATGAGTTGATCGAATTAACTAACCAAGAATATGTAATAATTCATGTTGAATGATTCCCGAATAGAAACATCCAGGTTGTGCAAGTGTCAATACATGATCCGTGTAAGGTGTATAACCAACCTAAGAACATATTTGTACGTACGTATACAAAAGATTTCTTTCACTCACAGTTCCACTACAACCATCACCGTAAACAACTCGAAAATAATCCGTATCGTATGCTGTTCGTGGTCGAAAGTAAACACATGTTTGCCGTTGATTACTTCCTTGAACAGGTGTGCCAACAGCGTACATTAAAGTTGCCATGGCACTTTCAATAAAATCTCGATCATCTTGAGCTAAATCAATGATCTATAGATCTGTTTTTTTTAACTCGAAAATAACGACTTACATCCGATTCCGGAAAGATCGTAAGGAATGACATTATCCGGCCAGGCATGAGGACCAGCAATAGCAAGAGCTCGATCGTCTTTGGCTTGTTTGGGATCAAAACCTGCCGGAAAAATCATATCACCTTCGTATCCACCATCTGAAATCAAATGATTTCGAATAGAAAAACAAAAGGTTTTATCAGAAAACAACGAACGGAAACATACTGAGTGTCTCGTAGTTAATTCTTCTCGGCGGTTGTATAACCGGAAGATGCGTATGATTTGCAGGAGCTTTAGTCTTCGATTTATGTAAACTCACTGGTGCAGTTGAAACAATCGCCAAACATACAAATAATCCAATAAAATATCGAATAAACATGATCGAATTCGTATAATGAAATAAGAGTGTACTGTTTAACAGTCATATCGTCAAGTATTTATATGACTCTGATGAGTAAATAAAAAAATATTCAAGAAACGAATACGCCTATGTTATCAAAACATGACGCAAAAGATTCGACTCCACCCAAATCATAATAACAAAACAAAAACCACACCTAATCACTCAAGGACTTTCTCGGAGCATCAACCATGTCGAATGAGTATCTAACGACATCTATTATTGAACGTCCTTCGATTGGTCGAAAACGATTGACCAGTGCACATTTGTCTTTCTCTCCTCCGCTTCGTTCGGGAGTAAAGGATAGACGTCGGAAAATGGCCGCCGTTGTTCTTCTTCTTTGTTTTCTCAAATGAATTTTCTCTTTCGCTATCGAATTCTTGTTCTTTTTTGCTCATTTCTAGATGAAATACAAAGATGAGACTCATATGAACAGTGTACGTACTCGAATTCTCTCTCGATTTCTCTTTCAATTTGATAATTTCAGGGTGGTTAATCAAACAAATGACTGATTGAATCGTCCACCACGAACAACTAATCTATGACGTCGACAAGCAATTCCGTTTGTTTACTTTGTAATTGTCCTTCATCTTGTAGTCTTGGTCAAGGTGATTTAATAATAATTCAATCTCCAACAAATCAATCCCAATCAATCACAAATTCGACATGTCGAACACTCGACGATATTCCTCAAGACAAACGACATAATTTCATTCTAGAAACTGGAAAAATTCTCGTGCCTGTCGATAGCGAACTGTTTAACGTCGGCTTTCCAAACTCGTTCGATGTATCAGGCAACTTAACCGTTCACGAACGATGTTTAAAATGGTCGTTGGGCAACGAATTCGAAGTCAAAGCTCGTGATTATCAATTCGTTCAATCGCTGATCGTCAACGCATCGAAACAGAAATGTTTTGTTTGCGATCGTTACGGCGCGTCGTTATCCTGCCGAGCCGATTCATGTCAAATCAAATTTCATTTGCCATGTGCTCAATCATCAGGTTGTTTTTTCTCTCATACTCAATTGTCGTTCTATTGTCTCGAGCATTTGGACTCGGTTGTGCCGAATTTCGGTCTCGAATCGTCGTGTGAAGCGTGTTCGGAGGCGGGCGACGTGCGCGGACAATTGTTCTGTACGAATTGTGATAAACATTATCACGCCGAATGCCTAATGCTCGAGTCGAACCGAGTCGTTCGAACCGGTTGGCGTTGTCCGGACTGTAAAATCTGTCAAACCTGTCGACAATCGGGCGACGACGCCGAAATGATCATGTGTAATGTTTGTGATAAAGGCTATCACACGTTCTGTCTGCGAAATCAATCGATACCCAAAGACGGTTGGAGTTGTTCGAGTTGTTTGTCGTTGACGAACAAGAAGAGCGTTTGTTCGTTGTGTCAAAACGAAATTCTCGCCAAACAAAATACTCGACAATGTCATTCATGTCAAATACGTGTACATTCGAATTGTCAAACGTTGAATGATGATTATTACGATGATGATACTGTATATTTCTGTCGGACGTGTTCGACGTCGTCGCTCGGAGGACCGATGGACGAAAACGACGATGATTACGATCAAAAGGAGATCTATCGATCGTCGTCGAACTCGAAAATCAATCGATTGTTAAGCAAATCACAGAAATCGAGTCACTCGCCGATGGCTTCGCCGAGCAGCGGTATTTCGACGAGGAAACGGCGAAGTATTGATTATAGTCAACAATCGTCGCTGGAATATACGCCCGGCGGTGGAGATAGTAGTGAAACGACGACCCCGTCGACGAATCTTCAGCAAAATGAAGCACCGTTTTTGTTCGAATCGATCAAAGACGAATCGTCGGAACATTCGATGGACCTGCCGATGTCGATTAAACAAGAATTCGATGAACAACCGATGAAAAATCTACGAACACAAACAAGTCAAAAGTCAGGCAAAGGAAAACCGATTGTAGAAAATCGAACGTACGGCGGAGAGATTAGTAAAAAACGAGCTCGACGAGTAAGTTCAAATCATTGGATAAGTTCGTTTTTCTACTTTTTATTAAAAAGGCGTTGAATAATGGTCATCGTCGTGCTTCTTCTCCTCAACCACCAACCGGTCCTTCACAAACAACAACAGCAGCGGTTGCCAATCAAACCCGTGCTGGTGCAGCAGCCGGTACGGGCTGTCGTGGTCGTCCGCCGAAAATTCGAAAGGAACTGGCAACTCAATCGGCCCTCGCCGATGAAGTTTCGTCGATACAAATCAACGTTTTAAATACAAGTACCGGCAGTACCGGTAGTTCGTATACAGTTGGTGTTGTCAAACGTGATGACGACGAACATCACGCAGTGACGGTTCTTTGTGCATCGGACGAATTGTTTACGTTAGGACATGATATGTGCGTTAGTTGTGGAAGTTTTGGTGTCGATGAAGAAGGACGATTGATTTCTTGTACGCAATGCGGACAATCTTATCATACGTATTGTGCTGGATTGAATAAATTGTCAAAAGTTATATTAAAACAAGGTTGGCGATGTCTGGATTGTACAGTTTGCGAAGGTTGTGGTAAACCAACGGATGAATCTCGTTTATTATTGTGCGATGATTGTGATATATCGTATCATACGTATTGTCTTCAGCCGCCACTTGATCAAGTACCAAAAGGCAATTGGAAATGTCAATGGTATGTAACCGAGAAATTCTAATCGAACTCGTTGTGTTGAGTGAAAATCGAAGGTTCACTGTTCGAATCTATTTGTTAACCTCATATCCTATGGAGAGCACAGTCTTCCTTTATAGATGGCTCTCTACCTTAAGTGAGGGAGAGTAGAGATGTTCTGCATTCTTCGGAGGCCTTCAGTTCAACTAGGAAGGTGAAACTCTTCCTCAAGTGTAGAGACAAACTCATGTTTTTTTTTTGTTCCTCGTTCAAGGTGCGTCCGTTGTCTGAAATGTGGTACAACCAATCCTGGCCCAGCTGGTTCTCATTGCCTATGGGAGAATAATTACACCGAATGTGCACCTTGTCATTCGCTTGTCATGTGTCCTGTTTGTCAAAAACCCTATCGAACTGATGAACTAATCGTTCAATGTACATTATGCGATCGATGGTTGCATGGTTCTTGCGAACATATTCTATCTGAAGATTCAACGCTCTCAGCAACCGGAGATTTGATTTGTTCGTTATGTCGGCCAATGGCTGGCCTATCGTCGAACAATGAAGGACTGCCGACATCATCGTCATCACCACCGAAATCTTCATCACCGTCCGATCAAGCGCCTCTATTAGTAGTAACTGCACATGCCAATCAAATGCCGATGGCTCAACCCCAATTACCCACGCCGAAAGCAACGAAATTAGACGAAGGCGTCTATTTAACTGATACAGGTTTAGCACAATTGAAATCAATTCGTGTTAAACCTTTGCCAAAAAAAGCAGCAGCAGCCGCAGTAACAGCCTTAGCAACAAATAGTAAATCGAAACGCGCTGTTCTCGCGAATTACATTGGCGGAGGTGTCAAACGAAACAACTCGAGTTCGATTCAAGATGACGATATGTTAGGTAATAGTGGAACGAGTGACGATGAAGGCTCGAAGAAGACAACAGCGACAGTGCCGACCGCTCGAGCAGCCAAAGGCTACACAGGAATCGGTGGTTTTCATGTAAAAGTTCGTGGACAACGTCGTCGACAAGATGCAACGTCGAATGCCGATTTGCCCGATGAAAATCTTCATGATGATACAGTTCCAGGCACAAATAAACGCAAACGTGACCGACGACCGGTGAAAAAGAAGAGTCTCCTCGAAGAACACATGCCACCTGAAATGCAAGAAGCATTTTTCGGCACTGATCTCGCCGAAAAAAGTCGTCTTATGGCGCAACATCACATCACTGTTGCACCATTACAATTGAATGAACAAACAGTCTTGAACAATAATTCGAATAATGAATATACGATTAAACTCGATCACGAAACTGTCAATCGATTTTTAATAAAAAAAGCAACAAAATTAGCACTTGTTGTTAAAGAAGAACAGAAACAACAGCAGCAACAACCATCGATTACATCGGTGCCCACGCCATCGAATTCGATTCCAGCAGCTGCTATGTCGGCAGCTGATGACGAATCGGACATGCAGGAGATTCTCGACAATGAAGAATTCTGTAATTTTGTCGAATATATGATGAGCAGCTCGAAAACAACGCAAGATCCGATGTTACCACTTTGTGGACCGACAGATATCGAAGATTTTCTCGAATTCATCGAACATCCCGAAGCACACAATGATCTACAAGCTGTTGATCTTCTCAATAATACGTCGGTAGCAACGTCGAATTCATCGACTTCCGTTCAAGTCATTCAATCTCAACAAACGACAATGATCACATCAAATACATCATCTCATCATCCAAGTAACTCTCAAGTCCCACTCGCCACGCCAACATCGAATCTTGTCGTTATGGCAACCAATGTCAACGATAATTCAAAACAAATTATCAATAATCTCGCACGTGAAATGATGGAATCGACCGGTCTACATACGACGACCACATCGTCGATTTTAAACACAGGTCTTATTGTTAAACAAGAGTACGATCATGCAATGATGGTATCTCAACAACAACAACAACAACAGCAACAGCCGATGATTCGCATGCAGATTATGCCGTCGACATCGACGCCAGCACCGGCTAGTACGACACCGACACAAGATCGGTCTGGTTCGACAACGACTGAACATACAAATCTCATGGAACGAACACGTGAAGATGAATTATTAGGACAAAATGCAACGATGTCAAATGTTTTGTTTTGTAATGTTAATCATCCGGAATTGAAACAACAATTTCCTGGTAAGACGATTGTTGATTATTTTTGTTTGATTTTCTCGGTTCGACTTGCTACTAATCTATTCATTTTTCAGTTTCTCATTTTGTATCTCCATGTGAGTAGAAAAAGTAAAAATATTCAGGGACATTGAATTATTACGATTTTATTTATTCTATTCTTTTTTTTTTGTTTATTTGTTGTTTCTTTGCTCGGATGTAATTTAACATTTTGTTTTTGTTAAGATTTTACTGAACGTTTCAAACAAATGAAGAAAATCTGGCGTAAAGTTCCAACGGAAACGAAACAAAGTTACACTCAACAAGCTCGACTCAATCGTACGAAACGTCGTGCATTGAAAAGTACGAGTAGTCAATCGTCGACAACATCCAAAGGTGGCAAACGAAAGAATTCAGCGAAACAACAATCCAGCGAACAAGAAGATACCAATGATGGAGTTGGCGGTGGAAGTGAAAGTCGATCATCGACACCATCATCCTCAACAACCAACGAAACGACAACTGTTGTTATTCATCCAAATGAACATCACGAACATCCACAAACTCATCTCTACCAACAACCAAGACAAATCTACTCGCCGAGTAGCGGAAATCTTATGGTGACAACACCGAATAATCCAAATAATTTCCATCATCAGCCCTATGCAACCCAACCACCACCACCACCACAACAACAGCAGCAGCAAATGCAAAGACCGCAGCAGCAGCAAGGATATGGCACACCAGGTGGTTATCCTCAACAACGATTTAGTTTTCCTCCTCAACAACCACCACCACAAAATGCTTCTTATTTCGAATACGCTCCATCAACTCCACGTCCGATCCTTCATCAAACACCCTCATCTGCCGAATCAACACCTCTTCTTCATTCAGCAACAAATCCAAATCAAATTCGTAAATCGACGTCATCATCCGATGCTAATACGCCTTATCATCATGTTTCACCAATGGACGATACATCTCCTTATCACCAACAACAATCACCCTATCCAAATCAAAATCAAATGAAACCTCAACAACCACAGTTACTACCACGAGGCATGCAGCCTCGACCACCACTTCAACAAATCATGCCGAGATTTCCTCAACAAGATACCGGCAATTTCGTTCGTACGCCATCATCAGCTGGCGTACCCGGTCAACCAACACGTTTCATTTTCGCTTCACCAACACAACAAACTCAACCATCACAACAGCCAACTCATTACGTTCAATACACGCAACAAGGTCAAGGCCAACATACAGTCGTCGTTCAACAAGGGTCTGCCGATGGATTTCAACGAATGCCCGAAAGTCCTGCACAACACATGCAACAACATCATCAAGTTTCACCACAATTCAGTCCACATCATCATCCAATGACGCCCAATCCTCAACAACACCCAATGCAACATCATATGTCTCCGTATCCGTCTCAGCAACAACCAAATATGCATCATCCTCACGCACAACAGCCGCCACAACATTCGCCAACGATTGTTGTTCAACCACAAGCACAATTCTCGCCATCGTCGGTTCATCATCATCAATTGACATTAGCAACACCTCAGACGCCAACAGCAATCAATCCAGGTCATCAATCGCCGACAAATGATCCAAGTAAACGACAAATACAAATGCAAAAACCGTTGCTACAACCATCGACACCAGCGCCAGCTACTCCGCAACAAGCACAATTGCTTGTTAAACATGAATCGATGTCATTCGATGAACAACAACAACAGCAACAACAATTACAACCTAAGATCGAAGCACAAGACGATTCTTTGAATGAATCAATCAACACGAATAAAACTCGTGCTGATCCATTACAATCCGTTCCTGCTCATGTTCTCGAACAAATCGACGAAGTTATCAACGATGTCGTGTCCGGCGGTGGTTCGATTCCTCAGGACATAACACCAACATCTCACATACCGACAATGCCTGTTCAAATAGCTCCTTTATCTCAACCAAAACTTCAATCTCAGCATATGATCACCACTCATCATCCCTACATTCAACAACAACCTCTACCACCGTCTCACGATTGGTCCAATTACCAACAACAACCAACACTAAACATCGCTACGGCTGTTCGTGGCCTACCACCGTATTCACATTATCACACTCAACAGCAGCAACAACAACAACATCACGATCTCATCCCAGCGACAACGAATGTGATTAATACAGCTGGTGTTCCACAACATGAACAACAGCAAATTGTTGCTGAACGTATATCGTCGATATTGGCATCGTCACCGCATGAGCAACAGCAAACAACAGTTACTCAAGCACCGATACAGATAAAACGAGCGTGGCCGATGAATCAACATCAACAAACGGAAAATCATTTTCTTGGTAAGTTCAATATGTTTGATGAATAACGTTCGAAATCCATTCGAACAGATGCACTTTCCTATCCAACAATAATGACAATCGCCGTTCGTGGCGATGGTGAGTTGAAAGTAATTAAATAACCCATGACGAACTACTCATTCTCTGTGCTTCAGCATGATTGAAAAAAAGAGATAATAAACCTCTCGTTCATTTCGTTTTTCTGATTCTTTAGCAACATCAACCAGTGATCCATCCATATCTCTCGAAGATCTACTCGAACGTGACTTTAAAGACAAACAACTTCAACAACAACAAGCGGCTGCTGCAGCGGCGAATTCCTCTGACTGGTCAACAGAACGTAATTCCAAATCGTCGTCAAATCAACAACAATCAACTCCGTTGAGTCTTGCTCATGCTGTTCATCTACTTCAACAAGCGATTACACATCCATTGTATCAACAATCTCCGCCACCGGAATTAAGTGGTTTGATTAGTGTCGGACGAGATACCGATCTCGCTAATTTGAATACGAATTTCAACGAAGAACAATTCGAACGTTACGCCAAATGGTTGAAACAACGACGAGAAATCAACAGTTTGAGAATCAAAGCCGATGAAACCAATCTCGCTGATATAAAGAAAAAACGAAATATTCTTTTGAAAAAACAGAAACAATCTTTGTGCACACCGGAAGAAGAACAAGAAATGCCACGTTTATCTCAACAGCAAACCGAATATTCTCGAACGTTGACAGCAATGCGAAAAGAACGAAAGCAATTCGATGAATTAGAACAAGCGTTTATTGTCTACAAACAAAGTCGTATGAATGCTTTATGTCCGATGAAATCATCGCCTGATCAGACGCAACAACCATCGGAAACGATTGTTCGAATGATGTCGATCAATAATCCTTCTCAAATGCCACTTCGATTCGTTTCGGAACAGCCAACTATAACCTTAGTTCCATCGACAAATCTGGATGAACACGATGAATCGGTTCATGACGAGCCAACATCATCGCCATCCGTCGATTCTCAACCAAAACAAACATTTTCTCAACAAGAAAATCAATCGATCGGTAAGCATTCGTGATTGTTCGAGTGATTTTTTGTTTTTACATCGATCGATTTCAGCTTCATCATCACCAACACTAACACTTCTTCAACCATTGATCGAATTAGCGCCTGTTAGTATGAATACAAGTAGTCCAATGCATGAAAATGATCCAATGCCATTCGAACCCTGTCGATCATCGCCAATGGAAGATGAATCCAATCCCACGAATGTTGTTGACGGACAACTTGAGCAATGATCTCTGTTTTCTTTTTCCTTTTCCTTTAATTTATGTATTCGTCTCATCACACAGTGAACAACAGAATTTATCTTGTATAAAATCAATATAAGTATATACATATGCTAAACAAAAAAAAGAAACCAATTATATGAATTACTTGTTTTGTGACGTTTTTTTTTCATATTTGTAAAAGTTAGCAAAAATATGTTTTTTTTCTCTCTCTCTGTTTCTGTCAATTTTCTTACTCGCAGTTTGTTTATCAACATACCATAGAGACTATTCTCGTTTATTCTATACTCACCTATTTACACGAATTGTCATTTGTTTCTCTCTCTCTCTCTCCTTTGAAGTACGATGAATTGAAATATTCTTTGTTCGTTTGTTTTTTTTTCTTTCTGTTTTTTTTGATCATTCAAATAAACTTAAACACAATTGTCTGTCTTGCAATTTTAAATACGTTCTTTTCGAAATAATAAAGAGTCTTGGTGAAGCACGAGTACCGAACAATCATTTCTATCGATACGATTTTTAATTATTAAATAAGAAAGAAAATTTTTCAAGGATTTCTTCACCCAAATATGAATATATTCTGGGGTGAAATCGAGCAAATGCTCTTTTTCTTCGAGTCTTTGATTTCATTTGAAAATGTCGACTGAAATAGAATTGTTGAACCTTTCATTTACTACAGACTACGAACAACTGAATTCGTCTTCATCGGAAAATGAAGAGAAAAACACACGTAGAAAACCTATTAATCGAAGGATTATCGTTGCCATCGCACTGACAGCAATATTTGTAACGATTGTAGTTGTTTTGATAATTAAATTATCAGATTTATTACATGATAGAAAAACAACGATAAGTTTCAATATGAATACAAGTAGAATATTTATTGAAAAGAAAAGAAAAATGAATGTGTTTGTTTAGATTCAGCGGCGATGAAATATGAACCGATTATAACCGAAGTTGGTCGTGGAGGTACGAGTGGTGATGCACCATGTCAATCTCATACAGTTATCGACGATCCAACACGTAGTATTTCGAATGGAGGAATCGGTGGTATATGTGATAATGGACCATTTTTCAATACGAGTCTTGGCGGAAGATGGATTCGATTTGTAGGAAAAGGTGGAACTCGAATACCCACATCGCCGGTAGGCATCATGCACTGTGGTGCTTTCTTAGGTATGTGGATGAATACTAGTTTACCTATGACTATTGGAACAAGTATCAACGTTACTGCATGTTGGTTCATGTATAGCAGGCATTTTTGCTTTGGGTTTAGTGAAAGTACCAGATGTTCGATTATGAATTGTGGTGATTTCTATGTCTATTTCTTAGCACCGATAGGAATGTGTAATGGACGCTATTGCACAGTTTAAATTGATTGGTTTACTGGTTTTTTTTTATTTTGAAATCTAAAATGTATTCAAATAAATCCAAAAACCGAGCACAATATGTTTCCGTATGTGATTTTCTCGTTTTTTTTGTTCTTATCAGATAATGATATTTGAGGAGCAGATGGATCGTGCAAAAAGAAAGATTTTCTCTTTTTTTTGTCTTGACTAGTAAAACATTCAACGATGAAACGAGACGAAGAAGACACTAAGAGCTGTGACGTAATGATTGAATTTCTTTCAACGAATAAAATAGAATCGAAATTTGAATTTTTAGTCTCGAGCAGAAATTCGCAAAGTAAAACGACGAACAACAAACAGGTAAGTTATGAAGAATTTACTTGGTTAAATCAAGTTCGCTTTTTTTCTTCTTCAGTCAAAAAAAATTCAAACCAAAGAAATGTCATCACTGTGTGCTATATTCGATCATTGCTGTTGTTCTTCTTATTGGCATAGGCGTATGTATTACATCGATCGTTTTTAAACACTTATCCACTTCGAAAAAAACGTATTCAACAACATCCAAACCTAGTATAAATATTTTCAAATGTAATTGTCAATTCTTGAAATATATTTTAGTAACTATCCCAACTCCTTCACCGGAAGCAACTACGAAAGAACCGAATCCATCGCTTATATTCGGTGAGAGACAATGATTGATCTGTAAAGTTGTTATTTTCTTTTTCTTCTATCAGATGAATGCGAAAGAGAATTTGTTCCTGTGACAACCAAATTACCTTACTATATTTTATCAATAGCTGCTGTCGATGTTAACAATGATTCGAATATTGATGTTATTTTCACGTTAGACGGCGAAAGAAAATTATATATTATTTTCAATCTTGGAAATAATCGATTTGAGAAAGTCAAAGAATATGATATACTTCAATCATCAGGTCTTTTAATGCCATTTGCTACTGCTGATATGAATAATGATAATTCTATTGATATTATCTTTCCATTTAATGACAGTACGTCTCATGCTATCATTTTCGAAAATAATGGTCAAGGTGAGTTTATTGAGGGATTAAGCCTCTATTCAGATGGCGGTATAAATTCATTATGTACGGGCGATATCGATAGAAATGGATATTTGGATATTATTATCAGTATTTATGGATGGGGATATAATCAAATCGGGATTCATTATCAGATGGATAATTCAATGTTTCGACCGTTTAAAACCTATCAACTAGAAAAATATCCATTAGCTATAGGCATCGTCGATTTAAATCATGACGATTTCTTGGATTTAATTGTAACATATCCACAAGATAACAGTTTCAGTACTTTACTCAATACGAAATCAATTGAATCATTTGAAAAAAATCATTATTTGACTAATACAGGACCGATATTTGTTAAATCAGCTGATTTCAATGGTGATCGTCATTTAGATGTTGTACTTATCAATTATTTTTCGAATAATATCGTTTTCTATACAAATGATGGTACTGGTCGGTTAACTTATTGGAAAACCATAGTTGGAGTTAACAATCCCGTTTCATTTGCATTGGCAGATTATAATAATGATAGTTTCATTGATATTATCATACCGAATTATCATTCGAATAACATCACCGTTTATTTCAATGACGAACACGAACAATTCTCAAATTCATCAATCTACGTAACTTATCCGATTCCTCATTTAATTACAACAGCTCATATGAATCAAGACGACAAAATCGATCTTGTTTTTAGTAATGAACGCTATGTTGCAATTCTGTTGACAAGATGTGACTTGCCGTGACACAGTTAACTTTCTTTTTTTTTCCTTCGAACGAGAAAAAAATATGCTGTCACGTGTTTTTTTTTCTTACGATTCTCAATAAAAGAAAAGAAAAACATGTTTGCATAAAAATGAAAATTCTGATCCTTGGAGGGTATGGCACGTTTGGTAGTCGGTTAGCACGATTGCTTATCGAGGAACCGAACGTAAAATTAATCATCGCTGGACGATCGATTAAACAAGCCGAAGATTTCTGCCAGAAGCTGAATTCTAATCGTAGTTCAGCGGTTTATTTGGATCGAAATGAGTTCGATATTGAAAAACAAATCGCATCGATTCGACCGAATCTTCTCGTCGATGCTTCAGGTCCATTTCAACTCTATGAAAACGATCCATATCGTATTGTCAAAATGTGTATTAATCAATCGATTGACTATATTGATTTAGCTGATGGATCCCGATTCGTTCGAGATATTCGTCAATTCGATCAACAAGCTAAACAGAAAAATATATTCGTTCTTTCTGGTGTAAGTACATGTCCGGTTTTGACGGCAACTGTCGTCAGATATTTAGCTCGTGACTTGAAGAATATACATTCGATCAAAGGTGGCATTGCACCATCACCACGTGTTGACATTGGTCGAAATGTTATACGTGCAATTTCGAGTTATGCTGGCAAACCGATGCTAAAAGTTCAAAATGGTCAATTAACGACTAGTTACGCATTGACCGAGACAATGAATTATACTATAAGTCCGCCTGGTTATTTACCATTAACGAATCGACATTTTTCATTGGTTGATGTGCCTGATCATGAAATTCTGAGAGATTTATGGCCAAATGTTGATTCGATTTGGTTCGGTGCAGGACCTATTCCCTCGAGTTTACATTATTTACTCAATAGTCTTGCTTGGCTAGTTCGCTGTCGAATAATACCTAGTCTATTGCCATTTACGTCTATTTTTCATCGAACCTTGAATATCGTTCGATGGAGTGGTGAATCGCATGGTGGCATGTTCGTATCAATTGAAGGCACGAATAAATTCGATGAAAAAATCGACAAATCCTGGCATTTAATTGCTAAAGATGATACTGGACCTTTTATTCCTTCGATGGGTATTGCTGCTATTGTTCATCGGATATTAAATGGTAAAAAACCATTGAGCGGAGCGAGATCAGCAATCACCGATCTTGATTTAGACGATTACGAAAGATTATTTAATAAATATGACATCGTCACTGGACAACGTCAATTCAAATCGACGAATACTACGGATTTAACATTATTCCAACGATTACTTGATCAAGCATGGCATCAACTTCCATCGTCCATACAAAGAATGCATTCATTTAAATCAATAACTAAAGTAACAGGTCTAGCAACAGTTGAACGTGGTACAAGTATATTTTCTCGTTTGATTGGAATGATCTTTCGATTTCCTCAGTCAGGAACACAAATTCCAGTTGAAGTTGAATTCAAACCAGATGTTAATGGAGAATTATGGACACGAACTTTTGCAGGACGATCATTTGCTAGTTGGCTAAGTGAAGGTCGTGGCCGATCCGATCGTTTATTAAATGAACGTTTTGGTCCGTTTACTTTCGGATTAGCAATTGTTATTAAAAACAAACAATTACATCTTGTCGTTCGTAATTGGAATTTTCTTGGTATTCCTTTGCCAAATTTTTTAATACCAACAGGAGATTCATATGAATACGACGATGACGGTCGATTCTGTTTCCACGTCGAAATTAAACATATTTCAACAGGATTAATCATAAAATACAAAGGTTGGCTAGAGCTTGTATCAACAAACAAATAGTGAATGTTTGATTTATTAATTCACTGATAAACTCGTAGAAAAGACAAGGCTAAAACATCGGATTTGACTTGTAAGATTTCTTTGAAAAAAAAAACACTAATGGCCATTTGAAACCAAAGCACTTTATTCATGGTGATGTTAATAAAAAAAATACAAAATTCTTGAGTGAATGCATTTTCTTTTCTTTTTAACTTCAGTGTTAATGCTGTTTGTCAGACAAAAATAAGAAATTCATTTTCAATATGAAATTAAAAGTGACGAATAGTAATCAATTTCGAGTATCGCCGTATATTTTTGTAGTACCACCGTCAACTCCTCCAAATAGTTCACAGATAACACAACAAATCGATGACGAAGAGATTAGTAATGATAGTCGGTATGTACTTTTTCAAATTCAACAAAACAACAATTTATTCTTCCTCTTTTTTTTTTTCAATTCCAGAAGGCCAATGGCTGGTGGATATCTAACTCCAACTTGTGCATGTCTAAAACCGTTTCTAATCGGAGTTTCTGTGACAAGTGTTATTATTCTTGCGGTTACTCTACCATTTATTATCATATTAAGTACTAACAATCAAACAACAACAAGAACTACTACTACCACTACCACTTCAACAAGTACTTCGACAACAACATCAACTAGTAATTGATTATATTCAACTCAATAGTAATTGCATTTTATTTTTAAGGTACTTCATCAACAACTACAACCACAAGTAATTTAATTCCAAGAAAAAAAAAAGTATAAGCTAGTTTTTTTAAAATTTTTCAGAACCATGTCTAACAACGTGTAATGCTGAACAATCATGTGTCAATGGTGCTTGCGTAGGCATTGGATACCTTTCATGCACATTAATTTGGTCTCGACCAGGTGATGGTGATATCGTTGTCACCACACCAAATGACCGAACGATTTCTTATCGAAATAAATTACCGACAAATTTTACTGACTACGGTCAATTAGATGTCGATGATACATCTGGAACAGGACCAGAGAATATCTTCTGGTCACTCAGTGATCCCGCTCCACCAGTTGGTGTTTATATTGTCTGCTTCGAACCTTTTAATATCGCCCCATCGTTCGACATTGAACCATTATCAATTCAAATAACAATCACACGACAAACAAGTCCAACAATAATCGTTACTCGAACTTTAACAACAACGGAAAAGAATAATTATACATGTAATGCAACAACCAACACTTTTATCACTTCATTTACTTATCCATAATCATATTCATTGTATATAATATGAAAACGAGACGGTGTTGTTAGGGCAAAAAGAAAAAAAACAACTGCTGATTTTTTCTTTTGTTTTTTAATTACTAATCTTTTCAAGGACTACGACAATCAAAATTGATTTAAAATTAATTGAATATAAATCCTTTTTTGTTCGAAAAATAAAAATAAAATCGAGTATAAATATCGATGTGTTTCTCATTTCTATTCACTTACCTCTAACAATCATGTTGGCTTTCGTATTTCTCTCTGTCATTGCTCTTTGGGCGCAACAAACAAGTGCAAGTAAATCAAAACTAGTTCTTCATTTTCATTCAATTCGATATTTCTTTTTTTTCTCTCTCATATTTAAGCAATTACTGCTGCAGAACTCAAGGCAATTATGCCAAAATGTAAACATCCCGAATATTTAAACAATATCAATGCTGCTCTTATCGAAGGTCAAATCAACACTTGCTTACGTAAATCAGCTTTCTTGGCTCAATTAGCACACGAATCCCTTCAATTAGTTTATATGGAAGAACTAGCATCGGGTGCTGCCTATGAAGGTCGTAAAGATTTAGGTAATACACAAGTCGGTGATGGCAAACGATTCAAAGGTCGTGGACCAATTCAACTTACTGGTCGTGCTAATTATCAAGCTGCTGGCAATGCTTTAGGTATTGATCTTATTGCTAAACCTGAATTAGTTGCTACACCTGAAATTGGATTTCGAACAAGTGTTTGGTTTTGGACAAAAAATAAATTAAATGCTCTTGCCGATCAAGGTACATTAGAATCGTTCCGACAAATTACCAAAAAAATCAATGGTGGTACGAATGGTCAAGCTGATCGTGAAGAATACTGGGCAAAAGCTAAGAATGCTTTAGGTTGCGGATCAAGCACTGGCACCACTGTTACTGGACCAGCCTGTACTGCTAATGGTGCTTCAGGTATTTGCATTGCAACATCAGATTGTAAAGGAAAACCGGTTCCTGGCTTCTGCAAAGGTGCAGCCAACATTCAATGCTGTGTTTAAAACTGATTGAAATAAAAAAAATACGTCATTGAAATAAATTTCATTCAAACTTAAAGAAAAAAAAAGAACTGTTGAATTTAATATCTTCGAGCTTTGTTATCTGATAAAGCGAAACTATTTCTTTTTTTATTCATTTTAACTCGAGCACAAACGAAATGACAGTGCTTGTTATCGTTCTTATTTGTATCGGTATCAGTGTTCTGATATTATTAAGTATTTTGATTTATCTCTATCGGCCAATCTATCGACCGAAATATCTCGATAATCTCTATGATTATCATGTTGTTATTACAGGTGGTTCGAGTGGAATTGGAAAAGAATTAGCACGACAATTTCTACAAGATCATGGCGCTCGTGTGACAATCTTAGCTCGAAATCAGCAACGTTTAGATGAATGTCAACGAGAACTATCACCGAATTCAAGTGATCGTCTTCTTTGTTTATCAGTCGATATTTCTCAATCCTATGACAAAGTCAAAGATGCAATTGAACAAGCTATTCATCATCATAATGATCGACCTGTTGATATTCTAATTAATAATGCAGCAATATTCTATGCTCGACCGTTTCATGAAATGAAATCTGACGAGTTCGATGAAATGAGTATAGTTATATATGATGAGATATTAACAAAATCGAATTCTGTGTTTAATTTCTAGTGAGAATTAATTATTTAGGAGCTATTAATTGTACTCAAGCATGTTTGCCATCAATGAAACAACATGGAACCGGTCGAATTGTTTTTGTTTCGTCTCAAGCTGGTCAATTAGGTGTTTTTGGTTATACATCGTATTGTTCAACGAAATTTGCTTTGAAAGGTCTAGCTGAATCGCTTCAAATGGAATTAGAACGTGAGAATATTCATGTATCATTAGTTTTCCCACCGGATACGGATACACCTGGTTTCAAAGAAGAAAATAAAACGAAACCAAAAGAAACACAAATGATTAATGAAACATCAGGCGTTCTGTCGGCTGAACAAGTCGCTAGAAAGATTGTACAAACAACACGAACTGGTTCATTTACGTGTTCGTACGGTTTGAATGGATATTTGTTGACTTGTTTAACATCAGGCGCACAACCAGCAACGACAATTCGAGAAATTGTTGGTCAATCATTAGCTTCAGGTTTATTACGATTGATTATGTTGAGAGTGTTGAATTCATTTTATAACTTAATTCGAAAAAATAAATCAGTACCGTAACTGACGTTCGAGAATTTTCATCTTTTTGGATTGTTTACTTTCACTCGAGCAATTCTTGGTTATGAATCAATAGAATCGAAATATAAAGGCCATGCAATAAAAGAAATCTACATAGGCTTTCTTTTTTTTATTATTATTAGTATTTCAAGGAGAAAAAGAAACGAAGGGGTATTATTGATTATCAATGTATTTACCATTGAATACAGGTCTCATTCTTTGCTTTTTGAGTTAGTACACAATCAATAGATTCGGTTGATTAATTAATTAGTTTATTTGAATTTCTTAGCATTGATACCATATTGTACGAGTCTTGCTTGTTATTATTGCGCATCTGGTCTACCAGGATGTAATGATCCATTTAATTCAACGGGTTATAACGTAACAAGTGTGGCAAGTGCAATTGCTGCTTATTGTGTGGTAAACAGATAAATCTCTTTTGATTGATTGATTGATTGAAATCTTTGTTTTCAGAAAGCAATGGGAAGTGGTAATGTTATTTCACGTTATGGCGCTCGTACATGTAGCAATATGCCATTCATTGGTGATCTTGGTAAAGCATGTTGCCAAACAGATCTTTGTAATATTGCATCGAATACAAGTCCAATTTGTTTTGTATTATTGCTTGGTTTGTTGATGATTCTTTTTCGGCTTAAATAAACTCTTTTTTTCAATAAAAAATACAATATTTACTTGTTTATTTGAAAAGGAGTACTGCGTCATAGCCTGAGCCATATAAAAACCACTGTCTTTATTTAGCATTCATACAATTCAAATTCAAAGGAAAAAATAACTTTTTTTTGATTAACAATGAATACGGTTGTAGCGATTGTTTTCTTGGGTTTGTTACCTGTATGTGCTGGTCTCAATTGTTATTTATGTGCATCAGGATTAACAGGTTGTAACGACCCATTCGATCGTACGAATTCAAATGTAACAACAACAGGTGACATTCCCGCGAATATCTACTGCGTCGTAAGTTTTCTTTGTGAAATGTCGATTTTTTAAATTTACGTATCATTTGTGATCGACATAGAAAAAGTCGGTTACAAGTTACTTCACAACTCGTTATGGTTCACCGATGTGTAACAGTTCAGCATTTATTTTTGGTATTGGAACTGGTTGTTGTCAAACTGATCTCTGCAATGCGGCGTATATAAATTATCAAATGCCAAGTTTCTTAATCCTCAACAGCGTTCTTCTCTACAAATTTTATTAAACTAAAACAGAACAGAACTGAATGACTTTCGTCGGTAGATTTCTCCTTTTTTTCTTTCTTTTCCGTTGAAAATAAATGCACTGTAGTTTGACTCATATCGAGTCCAATATTTTTTGCTAGGTAATCAATTCAAATGCATGATCATGAGATTTTCTACCAGCTGTTTACAAGAGTATAAAAACGTCGAACTAAAAGATTCGATATAATTTCATTTTCTTTTTCAAAAATAACACAATGACCAAACTTATCATTTTCATTTTGAGTTTAATTGGACTCGTGTGTGTGAATCATGTTTTAAGTCGAACTATTACTCAAAACACAACCGCTTGGGATTTTGGTTTGAAAATTTCATATGAAAATACCTACGTTTGGGATTGTACTCCATCAACAAATGATCCTTCTCAAAAAGCAACAAATGTCACATGTTTACTAACAGGTCAATGGTCACTCGATCATTTGACTTTTCTCTTAACTTCAATTCCATCGCCTGAATTAGAACCCATTCATGGAAATTATACAATGAAAAATGGTTTGACACAATTAATTACGTTCGACGCTGCTTCACAATGGTCTGTCGCACTTCCAGTTGATACAAATAAAGGACGAGATATTTATGATAGAATTCAATTCAATTATCTTGGATATGATTATTCATATTATTTCGGTTATGGACTTAGTCCACATTGTCCTCGATGCTAAAGAAATACAGACAACATCAAATATAAAGTTTTAACTGTCAAAATTTATTGATCGATGTAAAGCTAAAAAAAACGAGAGATGAAAAATCATAATTATGATTAATAAATAAAATAAGAGATCATACGTGGTTCAATGCATCGAAAAGTTGATCGATTTTGTTTGGAAAATTCTCAATTGGATCGAGATATTTGAGTTGACTATTGTTTGCTTTTGTTACACCGATCCATACTTGAAATTTATTGAACATAAATGAGAAAATATGTTCGTCGTTTTTGTGAGAACGAGCTTGATCTCGTATCGAACGAAAACTGTCGTTGATAATTGTTAAAAACATGCTCATACAAACGAAAACAACAATGAAAATAAATAAACTAAAGCAAAATGGACCGAGAAAAGGTGCCACTGAAGTTATTTTTTGTACGTCGAATAACATTAGAATAATTTCGAATAACATTAGGCTTGTTCGAACTAAATTTGAACAAGATAAAAGTTTCGAATTGAAGATTAAATAGAATAAAGCAATGAAAGCTATGTACACAAATGAAAACATCAAGGCAAATGAAAGAAGATTTTTCATTGCACATGGAAAAGCTTGAATAAATAATAATAAACGTTGATTAAATCGACATAAACGTGTTAATTTAATTGTGCCGAAAAAGCAACAAAAACTAAGCAAATAAACGAACACATCGTTGATATAGACGGATAGTTGCAGATTGATATAAGTGAAACCATTAGTTTCAGCGAAAAGATTGCCAATACGATTGGCTTCATGGAATCGCCAAATGTAAACACCCATGATGCCGAACGAACAGCCGATAAGTCCGAGATTGATTATTGACCAAAATTGACGGAAATATTTCTTTTTCGTTCGAATTAATAATTGTATTTCGACTACGATCAATTGAATGATGAATAACATGTAGACAATCAAACAAATCATTTGCGAAAGAGAATGAAAAACTAGGTAAGAAATCGGTTCGAAACGATAGAATGTTTCGAGACCACCACTTGGCAAAAATTCAGTTAAAAGTGTGACCAAAGTGAATAGCTGTGAATTAGGATTGTATAAATTCAATTGAATAATCACAGCTCGTGTTCGTTGATCGATCCAATTCGATTGTTGAAGTATCGAGAGATTCGTTTTGAGATCATCTAATCGACCACGAAATTCATAAACATAACCACCACCTGAATACGTATGATGATTGCCAATGATTGGATAGGAATCTAATTGATCAGCTTGTTGATAGAGAAACGCTCGTTCGATTGAAGAATTCGATGTTTCGCCTGTTGTTTCATTAGTCCAGTTAGGTTTAAATGAACGTTTATCTTCGGCAGAAAAACTGTATTCGTTTTGACAAGAAGAGAAGAGATAATCAACAGAATATTTGATTTTACAAGATTGAGATCGAATACGTAATTGTCGCATAACTGCCCAACCTATTAAACGATTGGTTCTATCAGCAATAAAACCACTGAGATCGTGAGGTAATTCTTGATTATACCATCGTTGTGCCCGAAGATTCTCGGCAAAGATATTGTTCAACCATGACCAATATTGACTAACTGTTACAACCTTTGTATAATCGTATTGGTATTCTCTTGTATTCAGAAAGAGTTGTTTCATATGTCGAACTTGATACGATGCATTAGGATTCAGAGATGAATAAGTAGCAAAGAATAAAACGACGAGAAATAGAATATACAAAAGAAATTCTCGAATAATTGACCACATTTGAATTTCTTTTAATCGTTGTTGACGTGCCCATTCTAATTCAGATCGATTCAATCGATTAGGACGAGCATGAGAACGATAAGTAAACGGAGACTCGTTCTATAGGATAGATAAATTTACTGAAAACGTTCAACGAAATCAAAGAAAAACAAACTCGTATCGAATGAAGATATTCTTCGTCATTACTCAGTCCAGTTGGTTCATCATCGATGAAGTCTTCCGTTGTTTTACGACAGAGAAAAGCAAATACAATTGCTAAAAGAACAACCTGAAAAAAAACAGCACGATGAATTCAATTTTCTAAAGAATTTCGACTGACTTTCAACGGTTGAATGAGAAGAATTGAAGAAAAAAATCCCGAGAGAAGCGATGTTAACCATTGTTGAGTTTTAACATCGCCAAATTCAATTCCACGAACGATGATAAAGAATATTGAAACACTTGCAATCACAATTGAAAGTCCGTAGGCAATGAACAAATACCACCATGGAAATGTCAAGCCTTTCTTTTTTGGTGAAGAAACGGGTATTGGTTGCTGTTGAATCTGATAGATCGCTTGTTGTAATGGTGATAGTTGGTTTTGCGAACGTCGAGATCGAATTCGACGAAAGAATTGCACCAAAAGAATACTCGGCAAAAACGAAAGAACTTCCACAATCACGCCAATACTGACCTGTTCTCGACTGAGATAAATCGGTCCAAAAACGAGACTATTCTGAGCATTAGCTTTGACTTCATTGACTTGATCGTAATAGAGAATGTTGAGTAACATGGCTGTTAAGAGCAAAACAAAGCAGCAAGTACATCGTTGAACACGAGTAAATGTATTCGATGGTGGTCGAGAAAAGATTGACAACCAAAGATGACCTTCTGTCATACTGTGATAGGCTTGCTTAGAAAGAACGTAGGAGAATTCACGTTTTTGACATTCACCAGCCACTGGGAGAACTCTCTCAATTAGACCATCATCTTTTTCAACAGCGAACCATTTTTGACCGATGAAATAGAACTTTTCCATTGTCTGTAAATCTCTCACAATAATATATTTCAAAAACCATGATGCCGATGCGCCTGAACCGGTATTATCATGCCAAATATGAATATAATTCAATAGTCCCAAGGATTTTGGCATGGTCATGATGAAAGCATCGATGCCACCTCGTTGTAAAATCTTTCGTTTTGGATCGGCTAATGTTCTCACTTGAGTTTCACCGTCATCACCAGCGAGGATAAAATGAACTTTCGAATTCGTTCCTGCATCTTTTCGATGGCCAGTAAGAACGAGAATTTCATAGAAATATTTATCCGAACGATGATTATCTGGTAATGGTGTAACGCCTAATTTTTCTAGGTCTTTTTTATCTTTATAACGAGCAAAGATTGCTAAAAGAACATAAAGAATGCAGACGATGATTAAAGTAATATAAATGGTCTTGTTTCGATTGAAATCTGCATTGGCAAAGACATAATTCCAATTGATAGGCGCAGGTAGAACAATGAAACCACTTGCAAATGTTGTTAAATGTGTAGAAAAACATTGAGTTTCGTAGTGATTAGTACGTGGTCCGACAATTAAACCGTCTGATTGCCAATTGTTATTCGAATCGAGATAATAGCAACCTGATGTATAAATTCGAAGTTCATAATTTGACGTGAAATTAGATGGCTGATCGATGACGGATGAATTCAGTTCTCGTAAACCGAAGATAACAGATTGATGATTCGCAGCTTTTTCATTATCAATGAAATAGGTGTACAAATCATCATCCGTAAGATTCGAAGGATAGAATATTGTCCAACCATCAGTGTCATTCATTGAACTGTTTAAAATCGGTGCACTATCGAATTTGTAAATGAATAAATAACTGAGATTTGTATTCAATGGATGCATTTCGAAATGAACTGATCTCGGAAGAGAATTTGCGATATTGACAAAATGTAAATTGAATAATTGTTGATGAGATGTTGTTACATTTTGCAATGTCATCGATGGAATGACGACATTTGGATCTCGAGGAATGATTAATTCAATTGGTTGAGAACGAGATGTTCGAATAGGAATTTCATTGCTAAGATGATCGAATAATGAAAGTGAAATCGATCGAGAAAGGTTCGTGTTCGATTGAGATTTCGAATTTCCGTAAGCAGCTAACGGTTGAACCATCGATCGAATTGTAATTGATGAATGATTTGTTAAATCAGTTTCACAATTTATTGGCATTTGAATTTTAGCATTGCCACCTTGTTCAATGGATTTATTTGCAAGTGATTGAGTGGTTGTTGTTTCGACTGACATGAATACTGACGGTGTATTCATTTGTGTGCTTTGACCGAGATTGAGATGAATATTCAATGCAGAAGTTAAGAGAGAAAGAGTTTTGACTGTTTGAGAAGAGATTTGATTGGCAACGAGCTTTTGCTGATTGAGATTTCGACTTTTTTCGATGGATCCATCGGCAAATCTATTGAAGTTAGCCCATTCAGATTCTAAATCCGTATCGTAATCTTCAGGAAATTTATTTGCTCGAGTTGAATCCGAATCAAGCACTGTGCTTCTCTCTTGCAATGGTCCATTGATAGCATTCAGAGCATTATTTGCACATTGTGCTATTTGTGTTGCTGCTGTTTTTACGTCTTCATAGGGGATTTTCTTTGCCATTGAATAGAGTGCCAATGCTAATTGATAGCATTTCTCCGAAGCTAAAGTAATCGTTGTTCGTGTTAGTTGATTAGTCGCTTGTGTGATTTGAACTAAAGCTGATGCTTGAAGTTTGATGCTATTCGATGTTGAAATCAAAAGATTAGCCGTATAAGCTATCAGATTCTCTCGAACATTGGCATAGGCATTCAACTGTTTATTGTATTCAATCAGAGCCGATGCATTGATAACCGAACTTGTATTTGTTCGACGAGGACGACTGTCTAAGGATGAAACAACGATATTCGATGCTGGTATACCACCTAATACACAAGAGAACACATACGGATTACTCTCAAGAATAAGTGAAAGTTTGTATCATTTTACTTGAAATGGCACTTTCAATTGTTTGATTGTTTATTTTATTAAATTCTAATGAAACCGAGGTGATTATTTGACCAATTAGATTTTGATTTCCACTTGAAAGTGTCTGCAGAATTGGATTATTGATTTTCGTATTTTTTTTATTTTGAAATGTAGCAACTAAATTTGCTAGTCCTTCGGAATCGGATAGAACAGCAACTGATGACAGATTTCTTTCGGCAATACAATCCAATCGATCTCGAATAACAGCAACGATATGTAGCAGCGTTGTTTGATCATTTCCAGCTGGTAATCGAACTTGAATTGTTGGAACAGATGAAAACGCAAGCATTGTACGTTCAGCAGGATTTGTTGTCCAACCTTGAATAATCTTATGATTTAGTTTGAAAATAAAAAAAAGCAAACTCACTGTAAAATGAATAATCTTTAATACCATCTTGATCGGTCCAATTCAAACATGAAATGGTAAATGCGGTGCTAGTGGTACCATTGAACGGATAAATCGAACAGGAACCATTTTGTGGTGGTTTATTAATGATGAAATTGATTGCACTGAAGCTTGTTTCGCTTGTAAATGAATAGGTCACTTGAAAACGCCAGTATTCAATCGATGAATTCGAGAGAAACAAATCATTCGACGAAGTGAAATTACTTGTATTCGAACCTAAATAAATAAACCATGCAATGAATTATTTTTCATCGTTTCAAATATTACCAAAAAACCAAATATTCTGATGTTTATTCATATCATTGAATGGAGACCATTGGACAATATTCGATGATGAATTCATAACACCAGAATAAATAATCCATGTTATATTGTTTATAGGTGGACAAGTACCAGCACAAAATGAAAATAGAGCAACTTGTGTTGTTGGATTGACAAATTGATATTGCATATTTGGAGCACAGAGTGCAGCTATGACACAACTAAATTCGAAGAAATAGTGATTTTGAAATTCAAATTATTCTAACCTAAGAATGATCAGTTGAGGTTGTTTATCAACAACTTGAACAAGAAGATAACCTGTTGCTCGAATACCTGAATTTTGACGATTGGTCAGTTGAACCATGAATTGATAAGTTTCATTCGATTGAAGTGAATTAGCCAGAATAGTTACCGATGATTTCTGACTAGTACCTGAATTACCAAAACGCCAGGCTGTTCGATTTGAAAAACAAGATGGGTTTTGAGGATCAATTGTTGCACTGTCGATTGGTATCTTTTGTCCATTAATATTTGGAAAATTGTATCCAGGATAGATACGACAATAGTATTCATAATTCCAGTTCTATCATTTAAAATATAGACAAAGCATGTATCTTTTAAAGAAACTTACACTAGCATTAAACAGTTCAACATCCGGATCAATAGAATGTGTACCTGGATCAAGAAGTAGATCTTGTTTATATCCACTAGTTATCATTGATGTTCCGAAAGCAATGAGATTCACTGTAATGTCTGAAGGTATTATTTTAACATAAACTGAAGCGGATGAAGACAATTGAGGTGCAGCAACCATGCTAACAGTTAATGTTAACTGATAAATACCATAATTAAGTGTGTTGCTTGGAATATAAAGTTCACTTGGTGTGGTGATTACAATCTGATCGAGTCGAATGGGATATGAACAGGTTGAAGTACAATTAGCAATTGTCCAATTTGATTTGACAGTCAATGATGAATTACAGTTCAAATTAAGATACGAACTAATTGAAAAATCCTGATTTCGTTGATATTCCAATGGTGCTAACAATGATGATGTGCTTGAAATTAGTGTTATAACTGGCGCAAAACAACCTACAAATGACAAAAAAATGCTTTATTCATTCGCTTCAGTGCGAAATTTACTTTGATTCGTCGACAATGCTGATGTCATCATTGGAGTTGGAGTATCTGTTGTCACTGTAATATCTAAGAAAGACATATTTCAATCGTTCATTTTCATATTACAATTAGGTGAGATACATACTGCTTGAGTTATCAGCTAAAGCAAATTTTTGAATCCGACCATTGCTACTATCAGTAACATAAATATTTCCTTGAGAATCGAAACCCATTGCCCAAGGATAATTCAGTTCACTAGCTGATGTACCATTTGTACCCGAGCAACCAACTACACATCGAAAACCATTTGGTCCTGATCCAACGATACGATGATTGCGATGATCAACAATGAATAAATGATCATCTGCGTCAAGTACAACACTAGTTGGACCATAGAGTGTAATTGGAGTAGATACTCCACCACCTGCTACTGTTGTACCATTTAATTGTCCAGATCGAAATAACTGAACTCTATTGTTAAAATAATCTGCCACATATAAATTAAAATTAGAATCTACGAAAATTCCTATAGGACCAAAAAGCATATATGTATCGTTTCCGGCACATCCGGTGCCAGCAACAATTCGTTTTGTGTCAATTGTATCGTTAACAAATTTTGCAACAATTTGATGATGGCTGTATAATGAACAATAGATAGTGTTGTTGATATCGACAAAAATACCAAAACACCTTGTCGGAATAAACATTGTAGACGTACTGTTTGTCATATTTAATGAATAAATATCAATTCGACCGTATGTATAACCATTATCAACAAAAATCTCACCGAAGCTGGTAACGAAGATGCTTACTGAATACAGAGTATTGGTAGTGATTGACTTTGACGAGTTACTATCTCCTTGTGACCAAATAATAATTCGATTCTCGGTATAACTAGTCACATAAACTGTATCATTAGAATCAACGTACAGACCATAAGGATTTGAACCGACTAAATTTGAATTAGCAATAGTTGTTGCATTTGAACTCCAAGTAGCAAGTGGAGACAATTTCGGTCTATTGTATGAAATGTCTGCAAAAGGAAAAAAAATATTATATGCATGATATATAAAAATATATATTACTTTGCTGTCCACGTGTAGGAAGAACTGATGGACTTGACACTAGAATTATTTTCATATTTCTATAAGCAAGATATACGTATCAAAATAAGATTACCTTGGGAGTTAGTTGGAACCATTGATGTTGATTGTGAAATATTGGTTGCATCTGAATAGATAAAATGCTTTCTCTTTGTTCGACAATAATACGATCGGATGCTTACTACATGAATTGACTGATAGAAAAAACTTTTGAAGACGATTATTGGTTAAATCAATAACAAAAATGTTTCCGTAACTGTCAAAAGCCATGGTCTGAGGACTTTGAAATTGATTATCGGAAGTGCCCGATCCAGAACATCCGAGTATACATCGAAAACCATTTGAATCAGAGCCAATTATACGATAGTTGTTACTATCGACGATAAATAGATGCCCATCAGCATCCAGTATAACATCTGTAGGATACAGAAGAGCAATAGTTCCTGCAGCTTCTCTTCCTACTACCGTTGTTCCGTTGAGTTTTCCTGGCGGAAAGACTTGAATTCGATGATTTCCATAATCTGCTACATGTAAATTTAAGTTAATATCAACAAATATTCCGCGAGGACCAAAGAATGTATCGTTAAGTGCTCCAGCACAACCTGTTCCTGCAGCTACCGTATATCCCATATCGGTGCTATTGAGTGTCCGTTTTATGACTCGATTGATGCTTGATAAAGAACAATACAGTGAATTCTTACTGCTAATAAATATATCATAACACGTATTTCCCGTATATAATTTTGACACATTGTTGATTGAACTTGATGCCCATGTGTAAACATAACTTTCTATGCCAACATATATATCCTCTGTATTGTTGACGAAAACACTGTACGGATTCCCATTTGCTGTAAGATTTAGATTTATAGTCTTTGGTGTCGTATTTCCATCTGTCCATATGTAGAGGGAGTTTTGCCGGTAGCTAGCCAGATAAACACTATTATTTCGGTTTACGAAAAGACCATATGAGTTCGAACTAACAAAATTACTGTCTGCGACTGTAGTTCCCGCCGTTTTCCATGTTGCCGAAGGGCAAAATTTGGGTTGATTAACCGACGTAGCTAGAGGAAAAAACATAGGCAGAATCAGATGTACAATTACTCCTGAATTGAATAATTCTTTTATGTATATGAACTTCTTACCAATGGTTCTACTGACAATCAGTAAAACGATAAACAGCATAATTCTTGTGTATCAAAACTTCGAAATTAATTTGCAACCGACCTCGATTGGAAAAAATAATGAAGTGAAACTCGAGTATCTCAAATAAAGTTTTCTAGACTTTTATTTATTTACTTTTTGTTCGAATCTTAGAATTGAGATACGATTCGGCTGATGTCCGGAGAAAACAATAAATATCTAATAGGATTTTTCTCATTTAAACAAAATAAACATAGACGAAATTATTTATTATTTGAATTAAAAACAAGTTTATGTTTTTCTCGGAAATTGAATATTCCATAACAATATTTCAATTTAAATCAACTTAATGCTCTTCAATAAACTTTCTCAATGACTTAGATAATTTTTGTTCGAAAGCAATGTTCTTTTTCTGAATAATCTGTGCACATAAACATTTCAAACTCAGTGTCATTTTTGATTTTAACCATTGTTTTATATTGAAATTCGTAACTAAATTCAACGGTGCTTCACGTAGAGCATTGACACAATCGAGATGTGCACCATTATCAACAAGACATTTCACTAGTTCTTCATCGTAACCATTTTCATTTGATACCAAAACATGCAACGGAGTATTTCGTATGGCATCTCGAGCATTCACATCGGCACCACAATAAATTAATGTACGTGCTGTAAACAAACATGGATATCTAAAAATGAAACGAGATTAGAAGAACAAATACGAAGAAAAAAAACGATTAGATTTTCATATATACAGGCATGTATGATCGATAAAAGAATCATCTGATTTTGTGTTACTATTTAAACATAAATGTAAGAACGATGATGAATCAAGTTGTGTGACAAATGTTTGCCGATTAATCCAATTGAAATATCGATAGAAATTTCGACGATCAGCCGTTGAAATATTAAACTTATTAAATAACTAAAAATATACAAATTTCATTCTTTATTCACTGGGAAATCCGAATAGCACACACACCTGACTAGTAACTGTGATTAGAAAGAGTAGAGTAGAAAAATTAAAATCGAAATCAGTTGTTTGCCGTTGCAATTCATGAACTGTCGTTCTAATAACTTGCAGCAACGCATCAACTGGTATCGTTAGAGACAAATGAATCATTTCGCTGAACATGGAAACAAAATGACGTAGATGTTCGGAATCGATTTCAATCGAATATTCTTGTCGTAATCGTTGTTCGTACATCCAAAATTCAATAGCTTGATTAAAATTATTTGTATCAGCTAGAACAGCACCATAATAACGAAGGGAATAACGATATTCACTATTTTTTAAACCTAATAAACGTTCTCGAATAAGAAACGCTTCGACATATAATTCGGTTGAATTATGTTGAATTCGAATTAATTCTTCAATCGATCGACATTCTTGTCGATTATGAAATAAATCATTTGTTATTGTTGATTTACATATTTTCGGTAGATGATGTATTAATCGAAGTTCAAATGCTCGACATAAATGTAGAAAAGCTCGTTCAAAATCTCGTTCATCAAGATCCGTACAAATAAACGCACTGCCAAGTAATTCTTCGGCTTCGATTTGTTCGATTATCGTACAACGACAAGCGATCGTATCCATTATATCAACTCGTCGTTTTTCGGCTGCCCACATCAACGGTGACATTTGATCTATAGGCGCTCGAAAATTTTGAGCATTATGATCAATTAAAAACTGTACTAATTCCAACGAACCACCATTGACAGCATCGTAAAGTGGCGATCGACCATCATTATCACATAGATTAACATCACATCCTAATTCATTAACGAGATAATTTGCAACATTCAAATGTCCACAATAGACACTCACAGCTAGATTCGTATCATTATTTTCCTTTGCTATATGTACATCAGCACCTTGAGATATTAAATAACGAATTGTTTCGAGATTTCCATTGTAACAAGCGCTGCGTAATGGCGTTGAATTCGTTTGTGTCGTATGATTGACATTAGCGCCATGTTCAACAAGAAGTTTAACCATAGAAAAATGATTGACAGCTGCCGCTATCCAAAGAACTGATACTTGTGAACACATTTGTTCGACTCGATCACCATCACGAAAGAGAATATTATTTTTAATTTCTAAATTCGGTCGATAACGTTTAATAAACATTTCGAGAATATTTTCATGTTGATTGAGACAAGCAATGGCCAGTAATGTACATTTTTGCATATTTTCTTCGTCGAGTATTTCATTTAAGTAATCATTTGGATTTCGAACTGTTGAGAAATATTTATCTAATAGATCGATATCACCTGATCGAACAGCTGGCAAAAGTAAAGAATAAATATCATTGAGAAATGTTTGATCATTAGCCATGACATACGTATATATACGCAAGAAAAAAAAACGAGCTTTATTTTCAATGTTTTACATGTGCACACCTCGTGCTGGGTTTTTTTTTTCTTTATTGCAATGCGTTATGTTATTTGTCGATATGTGAAAGCAGTGCTTTTTGAGAGAAAAGAAAAAAAAAGGAGGAGGAAGAAGAAGAAAAAAAAGAGAGAGAAAGATGACGAATAACGTGTGAACTCGTTTTATTTATCAAACAAAAAAGGACGCAATAATATTGGAATTTTTATATTGTTTTATTTGCTCATTGAATAAATGACTTTTCAAGGTTTTCGTTTAATGAATAAATAATTAAATCAAATGAAAAAAAAAGAAAGATGACATACTGATGTTTTATTCAAATTATTCATTGAGAATGCAGAGGAGTGATTGGTCACACACATCAGTAAGAGTTATATCTACTGAGAAAAATCAACAAAAACAAAAGTAGAGCAATTCTCATTCATAGTTACAATCATAGTAGTTAATTTCAGATCGAGCTGTTTACAAAAACCATTGCAATGGTGGTCAGCAATACCTCGTCTTTGTCAAGGTTTAATTTTGGGTGCAGCAATCAATTGTTTGGTATTAATTATTATACTACCGATATGGTTAGTAAAATCATCGCCAACAAAAACTGCAACAGTAGCAACGAGTATGATTATTGAGCATATTTGAGTTTTTTTTGTTTGCTATTCATTGACAATGTAGAGGAGACACTTTCACTACGTTGGAATTCAACTGGAGTTACTATTGCTGGAATTTCCGGTTTTCCATGTGCGGCATCGGATTGCTTGAATACACCATGGACTATCGCATTGGATTTGTCTAATTCTTTGTATGTTACTGATCGGTATAATCATCGTGTACAGAAATTCAAGTCAGGT
>ERZ778027.1099-NODE-1099-length-50080-cov-12.319160_pt1 | contig 50080 bp, 55 predicted proteins | sample MGYA00375757_ERZ778027 | MGnify/ENA primary metagenome ERZ778027 (study PRJEB29350, sample SAMN05389817) | bioreactor metagenome | isolation source: Ammonium sulfate bioreactor | place: South Africa: University of Cape Town | collected 2014-02-18 ...
GATTGAATGATAGTGACGAAGTAAGAATGTGTGATAGAATGAAGACATTTAACACTTTGGTATAATTCGGAAATTAGTAGTGACAGTTTGTCGACAATAAAATGTTGGACATCACGATGTAATCTGGTTATGTCACTGATTTTATATATATATATCTATACGTATGACAATTGTATAGCTGAGTTCATATTCATACACCTGTAACTCGCTTCTAAATTATCTACGAGTGAAATATTGTACTTCAATTTTAATGATGCACTGGAATTTTATATTCATATCCTATCAGGTGTGAAATGATACCAACCAAGAAAGTATCAATTGAAATCAATCTATCGAAAAGAAAATAGCTGCTGTATATCTAATCGTCAATGAGCAAAGTATAATAAGCACCTAATTGTCGAAGATATTGTCAAGGGAGAATCACTTCTCCATATCACACTATTTAATTGAAAGTATATGTTTCATTCAACGACCCATAAGAGATTAGTGTCTACATATGTTTATCAACAATCTCATACAAAATAAGCACATACGCATCATGGCTTATTGAGCATCCCTGCTGTTTTCACCTCCTTCTCCTTACATAGACATTCATCGAGCATTAACTGTTTATCAATGCAAAACAACTTATCTGTTTTCACTAAATACACTGTTAATGAACCATGGCAGTTTGTTTTCTCTCGGATCATCCTCGACGACTGTGTTCAACAGATAAAATACTCATGAAAAATCTTCATTTCAAATGCAATGGATGTTCTATCTCGAACAATCATACGTGTGACTTATTAGTTGCAATCAATTCGAGGACATAAACGTGTTCGATCATCTCTTCACTCATCATTTATCAGTTTTGCTTGGTTAAGCTTTATTCAACTATTCTCTCACCATCATGCATAAGTGTTCAATTAGCTATTGTGTGGATCACCCACTTGCCATATCAATAACAAAAACATTTTGTGCGAATTAATTAATTGCTGACAATATTTATTTAGCTGAGACGAAAAGAAAACATGAAAATTCGAATTGCGAGACGTTTATTGTGGTTGTCCGTAGTAATCGGTTGTAACTCGCACTTCGTCTAATTGATCAAACCATGAATCAATACCACCCAAGAGAATTTTTACGATATACTAATATAAATAGAATCAACGAAATCGCGAATGTTTTGTTTAAAAATAAAACTCACATCACCAAAACTGAATGGAAAATGTTTTCCTTGACATTTGAGAATTTCTTTTTTCTCCGATTTGTAATCATCAACAACATCTAAATTGAGAAGTTTGTTATCCCAATCATTAAGATATTCCATTGCATCATCATCATCTAATACAGTTGAAATTATTTTCCTGTTTTTTGTTTGTTGTTGTTGTTGAAATTTGTTACTTACCAGTACAAGCAATAATAGTAACTGGTATAGGATTATCAGATCCTCGTTCATATTTAAGAGTATTGTATAATTCCTTGATTTGCAAATGGCCGCCGTCATCAGTCGGCGCTCCATCGGTGGCTATCAATAAGACTAGTTTTCTTTGTTTAATTGCATCTTGTTTTTCTTTAAAAATCTGTCGCAATACACGAACAATCGGTGTTGGACCTGAAATTTTGAAGACAATGTTTGAGATCGAACTCGAACTTGATTTACCTTCAGGAGCAAGTTCAAACATTGGAATTAATTGTTGAGAACTACGAACATTATACATAGGTTGACGATTGAGGAAGTAAACATCGACACCATCAGGATCGAATGCAGTTGCGAGATCAACAACAATCGAAACTGTTTGTCTCATTTCATCCCCTAGACCGAAACCTCGAACTCTATACGTATAATTAATTAAAACATTTCGACTTACAACGTCTCGGTTGATTATTACTATATGCAGGTCCAGCATCATCTTTTTTGTTTATAAAAAATAGACTTCTACACTTTTCAATCTCGAATAAATACTCAATTACTCACTAAGTGGTAGATTCATCGAGCCTGAATCATCACAAATAAATACAATTTCATGTCCATCGAGTTGTTCTAATTTCTTTGCAAATGTGCTATTGACTAGAAAATATTTTCCTATACAGATTCATCAATCATATAAAAAACTAACTTTCATAACGACGAACGAATTTTTGCAGTGCATTTTTACGTTCATTACTCGATGTATGTCGTTTTGCATCATTTCCATTCGTTGGCCAATAATTATTCATTTTTCTGTGAAAAAATTTCCAAATAGATGTTTATGAAGATATGAAAAAAAAACGTCGCCATTTATACGTGCACATGACGAATAGGTTGGCTTTTTTCTTCGTTCTCTTTCGAAAACAAATTTACTAATAGAATATTTGCATGAAACATGCTTTTGATTTATTGCATCGATAGAAAAAAGGAAGAAGAAGAAAACCATCGGAGTATTTCAATTTTTCGTTCGATGCATTTTGTGAAATCGTTGAGTCAGATCGGATGCCAAGTTTAGATATGCGTCAGGCGCTACATTTCCTCCGTCAATATTTTGATAGGTAAAATTAGCATTCGCTGGAGTGTCAGACTTTTGCGAGGCAATTTTGTAGAAAGCCGTGCCTAAATATTCGCCAGTCAATCGATAATAGAGAAAGAAAATGGACTACCTTCATTGATTTCATCGAACATCGCTAAATAAATCCAACTGACGTTGAGCTGCAGAATTTTATCATATTGATATGTAAAAAACTGTCCTTGTTGTCGAGGAATAAGATTGAAAAGTGACATATCATGTCCGTTATTGCCAAAGCTATAACCAGGAAAAAGAACGGGAGCATAAGCTTGACTATGTCGATCGGCATCTCTAGATGAACAAAAAAAGTTAATATTTCAAATTGATTTTTCAGCGTACTCTCTATCAGGAATTTGTGTGTTTCGATATAATTCATCGTATGTTGCCGTATTTCGATATCTGCCAACAGCCCAAGGAGAGACAGCATCGAAAGCGTGATAAACGGATAAGAAATTAGGTTTTGAATCACGGTCTTCAGTACGCCAGTAGAATGGAATTCCTCCAACGAGATAGACCTAATCAATGAAATAGTTTTCTTTTTGTTCTTGTTGTGACAATTGACTTACACCAGCTTGAGTTTTGAAATAATTTATAATTGCTAACGCATCTTCAGCCGACGATGGTCGATCAGTAAAACCAAAACCCCAGATGACAACAACGGGCTTATTATTCTGATGAACATATTGTGATGACGATGTTATATTCAACGTATTGACTAACATTTGCCAATCATTTTTTAAGGTCTGAAAATCAAATAAATTTCATTTTGTCATTTAAATATTGAATTTACATCGAAAAGTGTGTCGGGATTTGCTCCACTAATGTCATACATAATCGTAAAAACTCGATTGTATCTTTCTGCAGCTTGTCGGATATATTGAGCTACTTGATTGCGTTGAGTTAGCGCTGGATTTGGTGTTTGAACTTCGCAGACAAAACGTTGTAGCATAAAACCATCGAGATTGTAATCAGCAAGCCATTTCGTATGTAAATCAACAACAGACTGACAGTAACATGAATATACTTGAGCTTTTGTACCGTTCGGATAGGTGAATTGAGTGTCATGAAGACATTCCGATGGATATTCAGATAGCAAAGGCCAAGAATCAAAAGCAACTAAAATAATCAAATAGAATATAGTTACATTCGAATGAATTAATAATACTTGAACCAGGTCGAGGTATACCACCGTCTTGAGACCAATGTCGGTAGCCATAACCTATTTAATGAATAAGAAAGATAGTTGCTCATTGAAATTCACCTAAAACGAACCTGGAAGACCATCATTATCAGTTCCAAACCAACCTTGATAACCAAACATGACTTTACCATTGAGACTACTTGAGTCAACGGCGTCACACACTATAATAATCTAGTTTTCATCATTTTAAATTAATAAATTGTTTTACTATTAATACAAAAACTTGTGAAAAACGCAAGCAGCCACATTGAAAACATTCTGATCAAATGAATGATGAGAAAAACGAAAGCTGATCTATACTTACTTTTACGTAGTTTATCTTTATCATCAACGAAACTTTTTCTATGGACTGCATGTTGAAGTGACCTAGAAATGATCTCTATTCTATTTTTTTTCTCGATTGATTTTATTGAAATGGAACGTATCAATGCGTAACGATTAGTTACAAAGGGTCAATCACGAAAAGAAATATTACAATAAAGCTTGTACAAGATGAAAAAGGATAAAACCGAATATGAGTGTCATTATACCGAGTCCAATAGACATGTAGATAATCGATTGAACGTATGCCGAAGCTTGTTCCAATTCCCAAACAACACGTGTTACATTCGTGGCGTCATAAAAACATGAATACTGAAAATTAATCTAAAGAAATTCATCGACAATCGAACAAAGAACTCTTTCATTATTTACTTGTTTATCGGATTCTGGTGGGTGAATTTTTCTATGAATTGTACTTTGAATAAGTGATTGATTTGCAAGTTGATATTTGACTCCGTACAGTTCGTTATGCGATGGTGAGTTTACAACAAACATCGAGCCTTTTTCAATCACGTAATACTTTTCTACGGAACATTTTGTTTCGACAGCATTTTGCGAGAATTTTTTCAAATTTTGAATTTGTTTCACATCGTATCGAATTCGAAATGATAAAAACAGGCATCCGAAAAGAAAAGCACCGATACAACATAAAAATACGATCGTAAACAAACATTTTCGAGACTTGTCTCGATTCAGGGGTGCGTATGAAGTTGCCATTTATTCGATTGAAAGAAAAATGAAATTTTCGTATTATTCTGTAAATATATTTTAAAGAATCGATACAAAAAAATATTCGTCGTCCAGAGAAACGAAACAACAAAACAAATAGAAAAGAAAATTTCGACGCATTTTTCATGAATCAACTGTATAAAAAAAAACTTCAATAGTATTCATCAGTTTTGGTTGATTGAGATTGTTTCTACTGTATGATAATAAGCTCTTCCCACTTGCACATTAACTCGTCTCGCATAAGTGTTCAATTAGTCACTTGTTGAATCAATAACAATACACCCTGTGCAAACTAATTGACCACTACTGTGACCATATTTATATTTTATAACATTCAATCAAGCAAATCTTTCCATTCACATAATTATTTATTATTTCCCCACGGGCGAATACTTATTTCAAGTTGACCTTGTATCAAGAAAAATCTTCTTCGATCGAAAATAAATATATTATATATATTTTTCAAAAAATATAAAAACAAAACTTCAAAAAAATACTTCAAAAATAAATCTAACATTTTATATAAACAATATTTCCTTCTTGTTTCATGTCTCTATACGTATGTATGATGTGCCAATACCGGCACCGGCCAAGTATATTGTCGTAATATGATATGTCAATGATCTCATTCATCAGCAACCATTCGCCTTTCATATATAGATCACTGTTTGTCAAGTGGGTACTATTCTTGTCGGCATTCCATATATGTATACATAACATTATTATTATGATGATGATGAAATAACGCTTTGAAGTCGACTCGTACAATCCACTAGTTGTGACTAGAAAAATGAATATTTGTTCAAGATCAAAGTCAAAATCAATAAGATAAACTTACAATATATGAAGGTGCATCTTTCTTATGAAGAATAAAACTTTTCATTTGTTCACTGATGAAAGTATTTAATGAAATATTTGATTGAAGAAGGAGAAGAGAAAGTGTTACCACACTCGATGGATAGTTGAAAAGAACATCTAAATTTAAGACAACGATTTTAGTACAAAGTCATTTCAGTAGAATAATAAACTTACCAAGTGTTGTTGTTTGATGTGAAAGTAAGTCTCGAGTTTGATCAATGATTTGTTTCATAGTTTTATCTTTCAATTCAAGATTTGATAAATATGAAAAGAAATGATCTGGTGTTAATGTACAAATATCATAAGAAAATATTTCGAGAAGTTCAATTTCTGCATCCTAAAGAGAGAATGATAAATGAAGAGAAACGTAAAAACGTTGATAACATACATGAATAAGTTGAATATTTTCAATTTGACAAGATTTAGCAATAAATTCATAGTCAATTTGTTCTGTTGATGATTCTTGATATTTTGATGCAAGTGTAATACAAGCAATGATTGTGAAAAGATCGATTGAATATTGTTGAGCAACGAGTCTTTTCAATAACACAATAGTAGTCCAAACAGTTGATGACGAAAGTAAAAGTAGTGATGAAAACTAAACATTTCAATCGTAATGACTGAGATCGAAGTTAAAAAAGAAATATTACCTGATGAACAATGTGAAGAATTTCATGTGGAAGTATGATTTTAAGAATTTGATTATAATCATGTTGATCTTCTTCTGTAAGAAGTGTTACAAGAAGATGGGATTGTGGTGATGAGAGTTGAGAATCAGTTGCAGCTCGAATATATTCTTCAGCCATGAGTGAATGTGAATCGATAGATAACCAAATGATGGTCAATGTTGGCTATTTATATGAGTGTGAAAAGGAAGGAAGGAAGGCAGAGAGAGAAGAGAGAAAGGTGATATTGACCAATGAGAATGGACGATGTGTTTTCTCTTCGTTTCAATCAGCTGATTGTTCGTTTCGTTCGTTCGTTCTATTCAATGTAAATACACACCTGCTGCTGTTCAATTTCGATGTTTTTCAATGAAAACGAGAATCATTGGGAAACTCGTAAATATGTAGATTCGGAATAAGAGTTTTACAGTAGTAGAAAGAGGGTGAGGGTGTGATATATTTAATCCAATCTCATGATCTTTTGAAATAGATAGCGCATACATCATTATTTACCTTTAAATCATCATTCTTTGCTTTTGCTTTTGCTTATGCTTGCGTGTCGATTATGCCGATGGATATTGATGATCGCTTCTCTTTTTTCTACCTATATTTTTATAATCTCTTTTTAACTTTGATGTAGTTCGGCACGCGTTCATGCGCTTCTTTCAAAATTGTTGCGTTTCGATCATGATACTTAGTGACTTTGACATGTATGCGGGTTTATTCGATCGTTCTTTTTTCTTTGATTCAATGTCATAAATCATAATCATACATGTTCAAATAAACGATTTTGTGATTCGATTGAGATGAAACAAGCGTATCCGTTTCCAATGATTGTTTCGTGTGAGATGAGTATGGGAGAAGAGTATGATGTAAGACTAATGATAGTGAATATTTTGGAAAGGATAATTGTTGTACTCGAAATAGAAATAGATAGATTGAATGATAGTGACGAAGTAAGAATGTGTGATAGAATGAAGACATTTAACACCTTGCTATAATTCGGAAATTAGTAGTGACATAACTGTATGATGACAATTTATTCACAATGAAATGTTGAACATCTCGATACAATCGAAAGAAAAGAAACAATTGTCTAACTAGCTGTGTCCAGATTGTTATTATGCAATTGTTCCTGTTCACGTTTTAGTGATTTGAGTGTTTCTAACAATAATAGAACAGAATAAATATGTATGTGTGTTCAAGGTAGTACATACCGTTACAAGTTCGAAGTGCACTTTCTTTATCAGTTTTGAAGAAAACTAAACTACCGGGTTGTTGTACGTACACTTTCTAGAATATAACAATGAATAAGTGTTAATTGGAGAAGAGAAAGAAGATAATAATTACTCGTCCTGATTTCAATGTATCAAGTTCGTGTCGTAGAACATTTGTAGCTTGAATCTAAATACGAAGATTCGATGGTGTCTATTTAAAATGATGGCGAAAACCTTTGTTTGAATATTTCTATTTGAATTTGACATTTCAATATCGTATTCTCTTCTACAAAATAGTAGTATTGAGATTATTAATATATTTTTTTAATTAAACATTCGACTGTTTTTCGGATTTATTTGCTTATACAAAAGAAAAACAACACAGACAACAAATACACAAAACAAATTTATAAACGATTTGTTGATTTATTTAGCTTTCGCCTTTTTCGCTTTTGTTTCTGTTTTTGCAACGGTAGCTTTACGTTTCAACGTTTGACTTGGTACAATTGGACTTTCCTAAAATCGAAAGAATATTATATTTTCCTAGAATCATTTGAAAAGTTACGACTTTTTTAACAGGCGATGTTTTCGTCGTCGTTTTCACTTTTCTGGTTACAGAAAAAAATGAATCAAGTCGTCCTTGTTGAGATATTGTTCGAGCTTTGCTTAATTTTTTTGAACCATTTCGAACTCGTTCTTCCCTAAAACAAAAAAAACGGATGTAATTCTCGTATGACATCTATTGTTAAATGGCTTTCATTTGCTAAAACCTTTCCACTATGGAGAAATTTATACTGATGATTCATATATTTGCTCTGTTTTTCTCCCGATAAATACAAACGACAAAATTCTATTTTCTCGTTCATATTCATCAATATGACATCGTCATTTTTTATTAAAGTTTATTTTACAAAACAAAATCAACAACAACCTGAAATTCGTCGATTTGCAGTAAGAAATTTAACGGTATTTGAGATCGTTTTTCTTAATGTAGAATCTTCTAGATAAATATTGCGCAAGACAATGATGTTTACCAGGAACTATGCAATAAAATTGCAACTTATCAACCGGAGATTCAATTGAATGGTTTTACTCTTCAATATATCGACGAAGAAAATGAACGTATTACATTCAGTTCGAATGAAGAATTACGTTCGGCTATTTCCTCAAATAAGGATCTCAATGCGTTCAAAATCTTTGTCACGTCGAATCAACCTCAAACAACAACAACAACAACAACAACACGAGTATCGACTCGAGAATGCCATACAGGTGTAACATGTGACAATTGTCAAGGTTCAATAGTCGGTGCACGTTACAAATGCGTTGTTTGCCCAAATTACGATCTTTGTGATAGCTGTTCATCGTCAGGCATTCATTCAGAACATAATCTGATTAAAATCTCTCGTCCAGGCAATCTCTATCATCCATACGGCGGACGACCATCTCCTCCTCATCATCACCGTCGTCATCATCATCATCCTCATTTTATTCCTCCGCCACCATTCGTACCGAATTTCGATTTTCTTCAACAAATTCAAGCACAAATACCTCAATGGTTGCCTAATCGAGAAAATACCGAACATATTCGTAACCATGTTCAACAACATTTCGACACCATCAAAACAAATACACAAACACGAATAGAAAACTCTCGACAATATCTCGAAAATCTTGGCGGATATATTCAACAGACATTGTCTCCATTGGGTGTCAATTGTGAGTATCGCGTTGAAAATCAAACGGCATCATCGAATGAGCCAAGTGCTGTACCGAAAAACCCCGAGGAAACGAACAATGACAATAACCGAGGAGTTTCATCATGGTTGAATATGCTCCGTGGAAAGAATGAAAATTCTCAACCGACGGATAAAGCAATCGAAGATTGCGTCGAACGAATGAAAGAACTCGGTTTCAATGAAGTCAATGAACAATTAATGGAAATTATTCGTTCGAAAAAAGGCGATCTTAACTTAGTTTTGGATGAAATCAATAAGAAAGATTAACTTTTGTAATTATTCAGAAATAAATCAAGTCTATTTTTACTCACGAAAAGCCCTTTTCTTTGACCATATATGACACAAGACCTTCTTCATCAGGTTCAGTCCATTTTAAACTAGTTTCTACTTCTTCAGCTGACACAATTTCAGGTTGTTTGAATAATTTTCTTGCTTGTTCATATGCCCAATCGTCTGGCACACCATATTTCTATTGAATTCTTTTATTTTTTTCAAAACTGAATTTCTGCAAAATAATTCTACTTTTTTATCGATATTTTTCAATATTGTTTCGATATTTCGATGTTGTTTGATCAGATCTAACGCACGTTTTTGTCCAATACCTTTAATCGATTCACAATAATCACAGCCAAGCAATATACACAGATCAGTAAACTAAAACGAACGAATTATTTCGAATTCAATTGACGATTTTCTTATACTTCATCAAAACTGATGCCTAAACCTTCGAGCACTTTTGATAGTGAATATTCTCGAATTGGCATTTTTCTATTTAAATAAAAACTGTTCGAGTTATTTTGTTTTTTTTTAAAATTTCTACCGTGCTTCACTGAATGTCAAATGACGAACGAGAACATCAGCACCGAATGTCAATGCCTAAATATTTCAAAGGAAAATTGTTGATTAAAAAATGTTTTTTTTACATCCATATCTTCAGTTCCAACTCCATAGACTTTTCCTTGTTTAACAAGTGCTGCACATTCTAAATGAATTATAATTTCAGAATATCTTCTCTTTCCTACGAAATTTCTCTTCTTACGTGCTTCAGCCTCTGCAGGTGCTTCAACAAATGGAACACCCATGAGTTTTAACAGACGTTTACAATCATCATTATGTTCTTTCGTAACTTTAACCGTTCGACGAACGAATTTTTCGTATGTTTGATCATCGCCTATAGAAAATATCCTCATTTCATTTGATTTCGTTCGATAGGAAACTCATCTACCAGCTTCAGCAGCTTTCGACATTTCTGTTTCGGCTTCGGTTCGTTTTTCTGAACGTTTCTCTAATTCTTTCGATTTCATTTGTGGTGGTTTACCATCGAAGACATACACTGGCTTAAGGCCATTTTCAATCATTCGAATCGTTCGATAGAACATGCCCATCAAATGACTTGTCGTTTCTCCACTATCATTCGTTAGATTTTCTCCATGTTGTCGAACAGCAATGAGAAATTGATAGATCGACATGGATCTAACAATAGCAAATAAAATATGTTCATCGAAATACGTCAATGTCCTACGCATCGATCGCTATTTTTCGTCCGAAATAATTCGCCATTTCACCTTCTTTAATGGCTGCTGGCACTTGATCAGCAATTAATTTGGCTAGATTATGAATTCCCATGATCTCAAAGAACAGAAAACAAAATATACGATCGATTTGGTTTTCTTTTTTCAAGAAGAAGAAGACACAAAAAAAAGAAAAGAACAGAATTATTTATTTCGAAGATATTTTTATTCCTTGCTGTCCCGATGTTTTGCCTGGATATCGTACTTTACCATATGAAAATGGCAAATATCGATATTTGATCATATGTGCAATACGTTGCCGCATTGTTAGAAGAAATAACGTGATAAAATAAATGACTAATACAGGCCAAAATACTGGTACATCACATATTGAAAAACATGTTAAAATTAAACTAATAGTTAATGATTTGAACGTTGTATACCAAAATTTAAATTCCGGTAAACGTCTCATAAATGGCCGAAATTCATCGGTTGATTTTGTTGGTAAACTTGGCTCGTGATCGTCATTGCTCAGATCCACTGATGGATCCTGTTTGGGTGTTAGAAAAAGTAGAAGTTGATTGAGTAGAAAGATTCCTAAACCATAGGCAATAATATAAAAACCTTGATAGACAAAAATTCGAACACAGAAAAGAATTAATAGACCGAAATTAAACAACCATCGTGGTAGAATATAAGGTGTAACACGATCGAGATAATATTGAATAAATAACTCTAAACGACTGAAACTGGACACGTTTTTATCCATGATGTTTATGCAAAAGTGTTGTGCAAGATACACGCACACACACGCGTAGTAGATGTGTATCAATATTCCGAATGGGAAGTTTTCCTATTGGATAAGAAATACGAATAGATGACGCTCGTAAAGTTGTAGAAAAAATTGAAATTCACTCGAAAAATTATTTTCACAGCCATTTTTTCGTTGAGAAGAAATTTTTTTTTCGTAAGAACAAAAAAAAATACATACGAATCAATCATAAGCATGTAAATCAGGGTCAACTTTTTTTTTCGACCTATCCAAATTCGATCATAAGATAAACCGAACGTAGTCAACAGAGCTCAAAAATTTCTTTTGCATGCATGTCTCAATTGTTCTTTTTCTTAGATTATGCTAAAAACCGATCTCGGCGATATCTGTGGCCGTTTTCTAACGTCACATTTTACGAAAACAAAAGACTTGAAAAAACCATTTCATCACGAACATATCGCCAATGATTACAAATGTCACACCATTCTCAATCAAAAACTCTTATTTAAACCCTATAAAAAGAATCCATTAGAACAATTACGTAAACGTTATTCAACGAATTTAATCACAGCTACCAATGGCAATGGTATTCATCTGACAACATGTAAAATTCAACCGAAATCGACCACATTACCACCAATAATTATCAATGAAAAAAAGAAAACATCGTTTATGATGAATTGGGAGATAATTAAAGATCGAGGTTCAGGTTTAATTAATCTTGGTAATACATGTTTTATTAATGCATCATTGCAATGTCTCGCTAATACGCCGCCACTTGTTCAATGGTTACTCTCGAATTCTCATCATCAATCATGTCGATTGAAGAATGATAATAAATTTTGTTTATTTTGCGAAGCTGAACGTATTGTTAAATTAATTCATTCGAAAAAGTCCTTTCAATCATCGAATACGCCAGCGAATCCAAATAATCTTGTTCGACGAATAAAAGAAATTTCGAAAACATTTCGTTTCGGTCGACAAGAAGACGCAAGTGAATTTCTTATTTGTTTAATTGATAAAATTGTCGAAGCCTGTCTTCGTTCATTGCCAACACCCGAACGTTTACGTCCATCGGCAGGCAGTTCCTACGAGCAACTCTGCCATTCGCAAACGTTTCTTCATGATCTCTTTGCGCTTGTTCTTCGTTCACGTGTGATTTGTTCACGTTGTCGATCAACATCGGACACATTCGAAGTTCATTATACGTGGATTGTTGGCGTACGTAATCAATCCGATCTAAGACAATCATTACAACAATTCGTCTGTCGAGAAAGTTTAACAGGCGAAAATCTCTATCGTTGTATGAAATGTAAACAATTAGTGCCGGCTGTTAAACGATATACATTACATAAAGCATCGAAAATCTTATTAATTAATTTCAAACGTTTTGAATTCGGCAAAAATTCACATAAATTATCTCATCTTGTTCGATATCCCGAATATTTAAATGTTAAACCTTATATGAGCGATGAAAATAGCAATGATCATACATTTAGTTATCGTCTCTATGCTGTTCTTGTTCATGTTGGCTCGTCGATGCATTCAGGACATTATTATTCGTATGTACGCTCGCCAAATAATCGATGGTACAAAGCCGATGATACGTCAATGACACAATGTGATCTCGGTCAAGTTTTAACACAGCACGGAGCGTATATTTTATGTTACATTCAGGAAACAGAATTGAGAACGAACGAAATTAGTAGAACGGTTTATCAGAATGGGAAAAGTGAAACATCATCAGTGTAAACGAGAGATTTCTAGTTCTTTGTTTTTTCTTCTTTCTTTGTTATGTTTTGTTTTTCTATGGTTATTGTTGCATATTTCGTTTTCTTTTTTTCTCGTTTCCGTGTATTCATACCGAACAACAACTACAACAACAACAACAACAACAACAAAAGCAAATGTTTATTTTGTTGAATAAACATTCCGTTCTCCAGATGAGAGCGAATAGTTGGTACTGTGAACGGTCTTCTGCGATCGTAGAAGACGTGATCTAATGATTAATTAACTCTTTTTTTTATTGTTATTAATAAGCATTTAAACAAAAAACCTATTCCTACAGTGATTGTAATTCAAATGAAAGGAGAGAGTCAATTTATTTCTGTGGAACAAAGATTCCAATTCGATCCGACATGGCAACATAGATTTGACCATGCTTATTAACTGCTAATGATTCGGGATATTCGATTCCACCGGTGATGACATGTTGACATTGTCCGTCTTGATCGAAAAGTACAAGACGATCGTTATGAGAATCAGCAACAAGAATATTCTTGCTATTTGGATAAATAGTGAGACCACGAGGACTTGATAATGCTTGAGGATAATTCGATGATGTTTCACTACCAAAACGCTGAACAAATGTACCATCGAGTGTAAACTTATGTACACATGAACCTTGAGGATCAGTTATATAAATACAGCCATTATTTGAAATACAATAACCAAGTGAACTGAAAATAGTTTTATTTCCAAAAAAACGAACCATATTTCCACTTTTCGAATCGTAAACTTTGACTTGTCGATTGGCTTGATCGCAAACGTAAATTAAATCATTTTGATCGACGCAAATGCCTTGATAGTTCGTAAGACCAGCATCGATATCATCGCAACCAATCGTTCGTGATAAACGTAGGTCACTATTTAAAATTAAAACTTGAGTCTCATCACTCATTACAATTTGATCATTGCTCAAAACGGCTAAACCATTTTTTGTACCGTAATTACTGACAATTTTTGCGACTTTATTATCTTCAGTAAATGCAACGACACGTTCATTTTTCGAATCAGCTATGAACAATAAACTATCCGATGCACGATAGGCAATTCCACGTGGTTGATTGATAAATGATTTGCCGTATTCAAGTGAACCAAGCGAACCAACAGATTCGAATTTTAACTGCAAAGAACCCGACATAGCACGAGAAAACAATTTCTTAGATTCTTCTTCTAGTTCGATAAGTACGATACGTATGCTTTTTATGATGTAGCTTCGCGAGAGAAATCAAGGAGAAGAAAATAACATTTATCATACGAATATGCTACTAAATAGATTAGTTTTTACGGAGAAATATTGTTTCTTTTTATGCCGACATCATCTGTCAAATACACTTGATAGCCGACGTCATCAAGAGACAAAAAAAACAGCAAATTTATTCTCATTTTCCATAGTTTATCGAGAATATTTATTACAAAATCAGATCATTAAACAATAAAGTCAATGAAGATCACTTTGGTTTAATAAGTTGGTTCCTGACGAGTAACAGTTGTTGTTGTCGTTGTATGAGTTTCTGAATGTCGACCACGTGGACCAGCTCGTAACAATCGAAAACGATTGATTCCATCGATGAGATAAGCAATTAACGCAACAAAAGCAAAGAACTATTCATATTCATAAAAATTAATGTTATTGTTTGTTTTTTTCCATTAATTAAATCAACTTACAGCTATAGCTCCATAGAGTTTCTTATTCTTTGCAACAACAGCTGCAATTATACCAGCGATAACATACAATAAAGAAATCAATGCACACCACCACATTTCCTTAAAACAAAAAAAATAAGAATATTTTCAAATAGAATTTCGTCAACAATCGATCGTACGATGGATAACCAACGAGTTGGCATGCAAACAGCTTGCAAATTAATAAACGAGAGAAGAAATAAAATCGTTGTTATCGATATCCCAAATATCGATACGAAAACTATAAAACCTCGATGACCAACAAACTCATCCGTCGATGCAACAAGCGCCAAGATCATTGCTACACCGCCAGACAGCTAAAATGACAAAATTCTCCATCGAAAAAAAAACTCGTAATTCTTCGATTTACAAATTGACCAAGTTTCAATGCACCCGGTAATGTCTTGATATAACCATATTGAAGTGAGATTCGTGGATGTCGTACATATTCTGTATTCGACATATTTCAAAAATTAATACTAAAAATAGACCGACATTTGTTCAAGGTTAAACAAACACAATATCAATTTCAATATTTCATTTCTTTTCGGTCTCAACTATCAGTATAATATAACATTTGTCAAATTATATGCATTGTATTTGTTTTTTTCAAAAAAATGGCTGTCAGCTGGTTCTTTAAATTCAGCCATGTTCCGTTTTTTTTCTTCTTCTCGTCAGGTAAAATGAGTCATGTTGTTTAAAAGCAGAGTTATTGGCTTGAAAGTACCAATCAAAAAAATTCTGATGATGAAAAGAAATCCAATCTGTACATTTTTGCAATTTTACAGTCAATTCGACATGTTTGAATCATCAATAATTTAATGAATTGTTTGCATATGTCTTCAAAACAACTACTCAGCATTCGAATCTCTCCCTCGCTCTCATCTTCTTTTTTTTGAATGTATATATAAATGATAATGAACTCTTTTCACAGGAAACAATTTGCTTGAAACTTGTCATTCATTTGCATACAGATATTATTAGAGAGACGATTGGATTTGTTTGGAATTAACGTTGTCTGCAACTAGAAATTCCCTATCTTCAATCAAATCAGTGAACGTGATGACGAAATAGCAATGAATTAACATTTTCTCTCTCTCTCTCTCCTTCTGATCAGTCGAAGAGATTATTCTTGATGAAAAAAAAAAACGAGAGAACGACACACGAAGGAAAATATTTATCATCATTCAATTCATTGATGTCGATGTTTCCGGTCGATAGTGTGTGTCAGTTAGGAATAAAAACTAACGAATATTAATAATCAATGACAATGAAGAACATCTCATCATCAAATAGTTTGACGTGTAAATTTTGTGGAAAGAAAAGGACGAGACAAGATTTTCTAGTTCTTGTTCAATTAGGTCGTTTTATTTCATGTGCATGAACAGTAATTTACTTGTCTTGGTTCAAGATTATTTCTTCGTCTTCTTTTTTTCATGCTCTTTACTTTGATTAGAATATAACAAAAAAGAAGAAGAAGAAGAAGAAGAAGGAAAGATCTCCCTTCCTCTTCTTTTCTCTTCTTCTATGTTCATTAGTTGCTATTAAATTTATCTATGTCAGAGCGTTCTTCTTCTTCTTCGTCTCTTTTGTTCTATGATGTCGAGCGAAAAAAGAAATTTCTCAACATGAGAAAAGAAAATGCGAAGCACGCGTTTTCCGCATCGTTCTTAGATAGACAGAAAATATAATCTATCAACGCACATACACACAGACATTTCGCACTATTGTATAGCTTTCTCCTTCTCTCTCTCTCTTTTCTCATCACAACAAGCACAAGGCAATGGAAGACAAAAAAAAACAGTGTGGTTCTAATATCGACGAACGACGAAGACAAGAGAACGAGCAAAAAATACGGGGATAAAAGTGCCAAAAAATGGAGAAAGGGAGAGAGAGGGAGGGAGGGAGAGAAGGACGAACGAATAGAAAAAAGCAAATGCTTCTTTTTTTTTATAGTACATATGTATGTGCGAATGTCCACGACACATCATTCTCTTTCTCGTTCTCCATTTTTTTGCTTGACAAGCGTTCTCGTCTGTCTTCGTTTTTTTCCCTTTACTGCTCTACCATCTGTTGCATATGTAGAAGCAAGAAAAGAAAAAGAACGACCGACTAGCAGCTACAAGGCAAAGTAGTATCACATCTATCCAAATTGCTCGCTCTCTATCTGCCGTCGTCCTATGGGTTGATTAAAGACAGTAGTATAGAATGATGGAATCACTATTATACTACTCATAAAACGTTGGTAACAATCGTCTTTTTGTGTTGTTTTTTTTGTTGTATTCGAAGTTATAATAAAAATCGAAGAAGAATAGGTAAGCAATATGAAAAACAAAAATCAATAGGGGTTACGGCTCTCTTTTTCTTCTTTTTTTTTTTCTCTTCGTTTTTTTGTTTCAGTAATAAAGGCTAGAAAAGAAATAACCGAACGGCAACGATCGGAAACAAATGAGAGTTCATCTCAAGAGACTAAAAGAAGCAAGCACATTTTTTATTCTTTACCATCATCATCCATCGTCATATTCGCGTTTGTGTGCTCCGATCACACGTTATGTTCTCGACATCGTCGTTTTTTTTTATTAGATAAGTGACATGCGAACATACATAGTTTTCTAGTGACTTCGATCGAGGTTAGTTAGATTTTCATTGAACTTTAGTCCGATACGAATAAATTTGCACATTTCGTTTTTTTTTCATTGAAATAGAATGCGTGTATAATGTTAACAGTTGATTATTTTAGGACCTCCCTGTGTGTAAATCAAGAATCCGGTTCAATGCAGGAAATGCCTTCTGTCTAATTCGATCACCGGCACAAATCAGCAAACGAATGCAGCTGATGACACACGCGCACACACATACGCATACGCACATATATATACTTCTCGTGTATGCTTGCGACCTCGAGCTACAATTAAAACTCGTTCTTTCCTTTTTCTTTTCTCTCTATACATGCGTATTCTCTTCATTCGACAAGGTTGAACTCTTCTCTTGTATAGTTGAGCAGTATAGCCAAAAAAAAGAATTCTTCTTTGTGTCCTCTGTCTAGCAAACACACTCAAATATACATGAATTGATCGAGTTGATTGATAATATACTTTCTTCACAAGTGAGTAAATGTACATACTGTATTTTTGTTTTATTTTAATCAATGAATGTTTGTATGTCAACTGGGATGCAAAAATATCGATGAGTCTTCAACACCTCGTTAATCTTTGTCACAAATCGATATTCTTCTTTTGGACGGAGGTTTGACGAGGAATTGAGGCTCATCAATGCGATACAAATTTACATTTATTCATTTATTTTAATAAAAACTAAATGATCTTATGGAAATAAAACTTTGTCTGATAAAAACTACGAATATGTCGACTGTTTCTACCAAAAAAAAAAAACGAATGAGAAAACAAATATTTATGAAAATCACACTTGAAGAAAAAAAGAGAGAGCAAATCTTATGTTCGATTACGTATTGAACCATAAACATTTTGTTCGTCATTCTAAATAGAAATAATAGGTAAAGTCGTATATGAGAAGATGATATAAGTTTGTTCTACATCTTGATAGGATGAATGCATTGTTTTTGATTGTTGAGTTTCTCTTAAACGTGAATTATCGTTTCTTAAATCGGTGATTCGACTTTGTAAATGTCGAATAAGTGAATCTTGATTGATTTCATCGTTGGATTTCGGTGGTAAGGATTCGAATTTGACTTTTTTCGGTGGTTCAATATGATACGAATTCGATCGTTCGTCATAATTCGAACTGTTCAATGTAATTCGTTGTTTAGTTAATCTAAAGTAAGCAAATCGAACGATTTCTTTTCTTCGAAATCAACACAAAATCCAAACCTATCAAGTTCAGTTGCGATATGATCTTCTAATTTTTGTACAAGATTGTCGATAGTTTCATTTTGTTGTGATGATAATTGAAGTGACGTATTATCTTTTCGATGTCGACCATGTGAACTTTTCGAATTCGTTGGCATCGGACGGATTTCATCGAAAGTTCGAGTCGAATATTCTGTTGGCGGAAGTTTCGAAGATTTTTTCAGATGTTTACTTTTCGTTTCGATTTGTACGCGTTGTTCGAGAATATAATTTCGAACATCTTCAACTGTATCTTGTAGAATTTTCTAGATCAATCTCATTGAAATATGAATTTATCAAAAAAAACAAATTTCATTTACTAAAACACTTCGCGTTGGTATTCGTTCGAGAATCGATTCTCGATCATAGGTAAACGATGAAATATGTGGAATAGTCGCAAAGATATGCGACGGACTATCCATGGCCATGTGCAGTTTCTTAACGGCATCGTTAATTGCTTTGACACAATTTTTCTCGGAATTTTCCAGACTGGAAAATAATTCATGTTGTCGATGAGTCGTATTTGCATGTTCAGTTGACACTTGATCTAATGTATCTTCTAATTCTCTAACACGCTGTTGAATTCGATTGAATTCGTTGTCTTTTTCCTATCGAAATATTTATTTAAACAAAATGTGAACAAATAGTTTTCTTTCTTTGTTCTCAAGAGTTGATTTTAGTATCGAAATCAAGGTTATGAAAATGTTCGATCTAGTCATCGTTACATACTAATTGAAATTGGTTACGAAGACGAGCTATTTCATCTTGAAATTCTTTTCGACATTGTTCTTTTGTTCCATAAACAGCATTAATACGTTCACGTCCGCTTTCCTTTAACATTAATTTCGCTTCACTCGATTGCTACAAAGTCAGAGAGGATATGTTTTTTTTCTTTTTTGTTTTGTTTTTAATGTCAAACCATTTGTGCTTCGTAGAGTTTCTGTTCTAAACGTTGACAACGTTCACGTTCAAGATCGAATTGATGTTGAAGATCTTTCAATACGAGAGTTTTTTCTTCTTCGAATTTCGCTCGTTCACCGGCAATGAGAAGTTCTTTATGTTCATTCCAAACTTTTCGTTCACGTTCCATGCGATCTTCCATCTTGAAAATGTAATCATTGAAATCAAGTTTGGTCATTCGTAAAAAAGAAAAATTTTTCAAACTTGAAGTAGAGCATTTTTATGTGACGATGCAAGAGCAATAAGTTCGTTATCTTTTTGAAAAACTAAAGCTTTCAATTTGGCTATTTCACGATCTTTCGTCTAGAACGAAAATGAAAACGAAATTTCTTTGACAAAGTCAAACAAAACGGAATTCTTACAACTATATTCCAATTGGAATTAGTACTTGAACGTTGAGAAGTATTTCGAATAAACTTACAAATAAAAAAGAAAATATTTGTATTTTGAAGAGACAGAAAGAGAGAACAAAGAATTGTGTCTATCTACCGATTGATCAATCGATGAACGTGAAAGATCATGTTGATGTTGACTTGTATCAATAAAATCATTTTTTAACGAGTCAATCGAATCATTTTTACGTTTGATTTCATTTTCTAAGGCTCGATATTTTTCTTCGAATGTTGGCCGTGTTTGATGATACTGATAATGTCTCGAACGTCGATCACTCATATTTGTTTCGTTGTTCAATTGATTTCATCAACAAAGAAGAATAAAAAAATGAAAGTGATCAATTTAATGATGAGTGTTCGTCAGTCAAATATTTGCAAGTCTGCTGTTGTCAACATTGCAACCGCAATACATTCGCCTATATCCTCTCTCGTTTCTCTTTCTCTTGTTCTCTCTTGCTCTCTTTCGTCTTTTGTTCGCATCAAAGCAACGTTTTTTTTTTGAAAGTACTCCACCAACAATACAATCATTTCTATTGCATTTTGTAATCAAATAGACTCATACTTCGAGAGACTCACAAAAAAGAAATTCGAAACAAACAAATGCAATTCCTATTCCATTGGATCTCTTGATCCAGTTGTTGTTTATTATGAGTTGTTGTTGTTGTTGTTGTTGAGAACACATGCGAAACAAAAAGAAAAAGGAGAGTAGAAGAAGAAGAAGAAAAAAAACGATACAGATTAGAATTATCGGACGCATATATATAAGGAATCTACACATAGAATAAAAAACAATTGGAATTGATCACCGTCAAAAAAAAATAAAACAAACAAACAAACAAACAAAAAAGATCTCGGTTTTGTTTCTCATCTATTATTTGAATGTTACTCGTTGACCAAGCGTCGGTACGGATGCATCTGAAAATGCTCGTCCACGTCCTTCATCTACATCGTCGATACTCGTTCGATAAACACTCATACCACCGAAATGTGTAGTTTCATTATGGCTTCCTGTACTATCTTCAGGTGTTTTTGTTGGATCATGTTCGTGTTTATCATTTCCGCTACCGAGAATTGTACTAATCGCTCCGGTGACAGTACTCGAACTCGTTCCACCATGTCGTTGAAAGGCTTGCATGGAAAATCGACGATTTTTACGTCGTTGTCCGTGTCGTTTTGTTAAATGTGGATTATCTTTTCTCATTGTTTTCGTTTTCAGCACATGTAACGAAGTATATAAACGTTTTAATTCCGCCTTAAGAACAAAAAATAAAACGATGTATATATTTCATCATTTTCCTACTCGAATTTCTTCGGGATCCATATCTCGAATATTTAATTCACCGAATTCAATATCACCATTCGATTGTAATTTTGCTACTAGATCAGCTGGTTCAGCGCCATCAGCCAACGAACGAAATCGATCTCGTGCTGTATATTCTTCAGTAAACGGTCGAAAGATAAAACACAACTAAATCACAAAAACAAAACGCATGAAATGATTTTCTTTTTTCGTCGAATCTTTTTTTTACTTTTGTACAAAAAATAAATATGATCATACATGTCACTGTACAATGACATCGAATAAATGATAAAATAAAAAATGTATTTGGATCAATTGATTCCCATAGAATATCCCTATGAAATGAAAGTATTATTTTATTGCGTAAAAATTCTTTTGTCATACTTAATAACATGCAGTAGAGTTGAAAACAACATTTCGCACACAATGACAATTGTAATTAGTTTTCTTTCGTGATATTCACATGGTGCAGTTCGAGTACTATAAATAAATCGAATGCCCACACAAAGAAAAATAAATTCGGCTAGAATAGAAAATAAATGAATCAATGAATGAATGTAGAATAAAAGAGAAAAACGTACCCATTTGAACAAGAAAATCCCATGAACGTGGTTGACATGTACGAAAATATCGTTTTTCTCGATAAGTATGACCGTGTCCTAATAGATAATCATTCAACGAGAGATCTTCATGAGCATGATCGATATTAACAAATGTCCACCCGAGTAAATAACCAATAATCGCTATTGAAATGAAGAATAATATGCGTAGAATATCTTTTTCTTTAACTTGAACACAATGAGCTTTTCGGGATTGAAATTCAGCTAACATTCTACAAATCAACATCATATTCGTTTATTTTCAAAAAATTCGAAATTTACTTATAAATACGTAAAATTAACGTTCCATAAACAATCGTAAAACCAAGTTCTCGAAGCCTACAAAACAAACAACTCTCAAAATCAAGTCTTTTTGAGATCTTTATTAACATACCAAGGCATTATTAAACAAACGATTCCATCTGGACCAAAGCTTTCAACAATAACCTAAATCGAAGATTCACATAAGACAAACAAAAAAGAACTTCGTGTTATCTTACAGATCCGTAGAGAAGAGCAGCGCCGAATAGAACTAATTCTAATAAAATCCACATTGAATGTTTAATAATTTTAATTTTTCGTCGTTGAAAAATAATTCCAGCAAGTATAGCAACAAAAACAATGAATATCGATTGAATAAATATAATAATTGTACGTAGAAAACGATTATAATTAACTGAACATAATTGATTACATTCACATGTATTTAAAATTGAATTCGAACTCGGATGATTAGGATCAAGATATTCAAGTAGACGGCCATCGATGATTTTTGATTTATTACCAAATGGTTTTTGACAAAAACATTCGTAGGAATCAGTCGTAAAACCGAAACCACTTCGATGTTGACACTAATTAAAAACAGAAAAACGTTTTATTATTCAAAACGAAAGCTAAAATAAAATTTCGTACGATCATCGGCGTTGGACAATTATGCGTACCACCAAATGGTACATCACTGTTTGCACATCGATTGATTTCAAGAGTTGAAATATTGAAATAAGTGAGAAGAACATAGCTAAAATTCGCGAAAGATAAATTCGAGAAAAGCAAATAACTGAAAATTGAGTTTACCCATTTGGTAATGGATAAATATGTGTCATGATGAATGCTTCCGATGGATTTCTTTCGCAAAAAACTGGTCCTATCCACCAGCCGTTGTTTGTGAGCGTTTTCTGTGGATCATTATTGAGTGTTTCTCGGATATTCGAGATGGTAAATGTTTGTAGAATAGTATCTTTTTGAATAATATCATCGACAATAAATTCATAGTCAATAATAGTCAATTTCGATGAATTCATTCGTTTGTATCTCAATACATCTGAACCGCCATTATCCATTGAAATATATCGTAGATGAATTTCCTGTATATGTTCTTGACTAGCTACGAGAATTTTCAAATCGAAATTGAAATCTTGTCGAAATTTTTCGAAACTATATGAATACGAATTTTGATTGAGTTTTTGTCGAAGTTTATCGCCCGTTCGTTTTAACGCATAGATTTCATCGTTAAATGTGTATTCAACGAGTTGAATTAATTTCGATGCTAGTGTATTTTCTTGTGGTAAACTATAAATTCCATCGATATTCATGTTAATCGTACAATCGGATAGAACTGTTGATGTATTTCGATGTAATAATAAACGATGTAACATTTTGATATCATGTTGTGGATCGTTGAGATCACGTTTGATCAATGTTTGTGAACATATTGTTATGTGAATAATAGAAAATAAAATATAGAAAATTGATTGTCGAATATTGAATTTTAACATTGGCTTGATTTAATTGATTTAAAATGACAAAGAAAATAATTCGATAGCATATTAAGATCTCGTCGGATTTTCAACTAGAATAATTCAATAAATTAGTCAACGGAAGGCGGGTTTTTTTCTTCAAATGTAAATTCTTTATTTGGTTTTTTAATCGTTGAATGTCGTTCGTGTTATCTTCTTCTTCTTTCTTTTCTTTTCTTTTCTTTTCTTTTCTTTTGTCAAGCTATTCGAGCTAAACTAAATAATACGAGACTACTCAACGTCATTGTCGTCAGAGACTAAATCTGTTCTGTCTTCTCTTTTCTACTTCTTCTTCCTATTTTTTCTTCTTCTTCTTCTTCCTCTTCTTTTTCTTCTTCTTCGTCTTCTTCGTCTTCGTTTTGTCGACAGTCGACCGAACGCAAGTCTACTTGTGTTCGGCAAGCTCGCTCGATAATTGATCATTTGTTTTTTGACATTCACTTGGTTTTTCGGTTCTCAATAGATCGGACCGTTCCTTATTTAGACGTCCGAGTAATGAATATCGTCAAAGAACTCATTACATTACACATATAGATAACACATGTTTTCTTTTTCTTCGAATATATAAATATATTTTTTTTTGTTGTCAGAAAAAAGGACGTTCTCATTATGTACGATTGATTTCATCGATTGAGAAGACATGCCTACAAGCAATCAGCGCCTATCTGGGAGATGTAAACGAATCAAATGTATGCATACAACAGATATGATATAATCAACAAAAAGAAACGAGAGAGAGAGAGAGACGAAGGACTAGCATTTTTCTTGATTCAAGATTCTACGTGTATAGTAACAAAGTCAATGTTGATAATAAAAAAGAATTACTGTAGCAAAATCGAAGAAGAAAGAGGAAAAGATTCTGAATAGTAAAAGTCTAATGAAATCTAAGACAGTGATGAAGATGCGGATGTCTAGAGGCGTATGAAATAATCATGAACCATCAATCTTCTCGTATTTTTCCTTTATATATCTTTATTTATTTAACGAGAATGATCTCAGTTGGTGTCGTTTTCTTTTATATACATTAGATAATCAAAACTTACCACAAATTATTAGATGTCCATTTTGATGTTCTAAGTCTTATTAATATAGAAGAAGAAAAAAAAAGGAAAGAAAATATAAAGAGGATTAATATATAAATATATCTATATAATGTGTTATTATTCTTTTTTTTCTCATTTATTTCAAACTCATCTCGTTTTCTACGCTTGATTTTTCACATATACACATACATGCATTAGAGTTTTCTTCTTTCTTCTTCTTCTTCTTTTTTTCTTCTCTACATACTTTTTTTCTGCTAAAATGCGGACGAGTAAGGACACAGGAAGAAGTATCGTTTTTATATTTTTTTCACACACACACACACACATAAACACTCTGTCTATCTATCTATATTGTTCTACTATACACACCACTATCTAAATTTATTGACAAGCATATAGTCAAACGCGCGCGCGCCTGTCTTTAGACAAGAGAAAGAGAGCGAAGAAAGACGAAGGGCAATTTTTTCGCACTCTCTTGCGCGTATGCTCTAATTCTCACCGGAATTCTTCAGCGCAAGCGCACGGTCGCTTCCTTTCGACGACGACGACGACAAGAACGACTCGAGTCGATACACCACTACATATAAACATAAATGTAGTTTTCATGTTCGTTACGGCAAAGAGCTTGGTCTCTAGTAGGAAACCAGTACTAGAAACATCTCTTCTTCCACTCTTCTATTCTCCGTTTTCTTTCTTTTTTTTTTCTCTCATCATACGCTGTATTTTTTTTTCCTTTTGCTTTTCTTTCTATATTTTTTCCTTGTATATATGTGTGTGTCGTTCGGTCTCTTCTTTTTCTCTTTCTCTCTCTTGAGCGTGCAAATGCTTTGGTCGGAACCGACGATAGTCTCTTGCTGCTATTACAGCCACCACTCTTATTCATCGACGACGATGACGATAGGAAAAATATCGTTTTTTCTTCTTCTTTCTTTCCGTCGTCTTGCATTTGCGCTGTTGTTTCTTTTCATATTTTGAACAGCAGTAACAGCGACGTTAGTCTTTAGGGCCCTTGTCTTCTTCGGCTCGTTCTTTTTTTCCTCTTCCTCTTCTTTTTCAGACGACAAAATGAAAAATACGCGAGGGTTTGCGGTGTTTAGCGTAAACCAAATGATAATGATGATGAGTGTTGGTTGTTCTTTCTCTCTAACATTGAGAAAAAGAAAAACGATGATTTTGATATAAAAATGAAAACAGACAGACCGATAGAGAGAAAGAAATAAGCTACATCGTTGATAAACGATTACTTATTCACTATCATATTAGTAATGCTCGACTTTCTCAGAAAAATGTCACCCTTCATTGCAAATCTATGTATTTGATTGTCAAAATATAGAAAAAAAACAAGTTTTTTTTATATATTCACACACACACACACATCTGCATATGAAGATCGTCGAAGTGTTACTTTAATAAGCATGCATCTATAATGAAAGACATTTTTCTTTCTATTTATGGTGACACAAACAAAAAGAAAATTGTTCTAAATATATACATATGTTTGACTACTATTGTTTTGGTAATATATCTCAGAGAAAACGTTGACGATCTGTTTCTTTTCATGACAATATATACAAATGACATCGTTGTCTTAATGCTCTAGCTTAGACATTTGAATATCTTCATAATAAACAAATAATAAATAAAATGAAGTGGAAATACTCAAGAAGAAGAAGATCCTCGTTTTGATCATCATTTCGAAGGACAAGAGATGGAAAGAGAGAGAAACACACACACATACACATACTATCTTATCTACTTAATTCAGTTTTTATCCGCTTTCAATCGATTAAGAGGCGAGAGCAAATTTTGTTTTTCTTCTTTCTAATAATACTGAAAAATACGATGATTGTCGGCGTATTTTTTCTTCTCTTGCGTCGGCAAATCATAGTTGATGAGTATCTATTCAGTTGTTATTTACGAAAAAACAAATCAGTAATGATATTTATTTTTCTGATCAAATGTAGATATGAATTAGTTTCTTTTCTGTTTTTTTTCCTCACTTATTAAAATAATAGTATTATATTGATCCATTTTCTTCTACTCAATCGGAAAAGAATTGCAGCGAAGGAAAAAAAAATAAGAAAAATGTTGACATGGAGATCGAAAGAGAGAGAGAAAGATATACTAATTTGAATTCTTGTTCTTTCAATTAGAACCAATGATACTTCATTTATCTTAGTCAAAAAGAAGCGAAGGAACGACGCGTTTCTTCTTGTCAAAATAAAGAAAAACAAAAATATTTACATACGAAATTATTTCAGATAGATTTTCAAAATCATAACATTAAAAGATGTCGATTTGTCTGATGAATATAACCTTTGAAATCTCGTTGATGTTATGTCGCTTATGTCGACAGTCAATTGCAGCTGTTGTACTTTTTTTCTATGTCTTTGACAAGAAAACGACGACGAGAAGAGAGAAAACATTTCCTCTCAAGTTTTTTTTTCTTGTGTGTCCTTCTATTTATTTGATTATCCATTGAATATGTATATTTGTAATAATCGATCGGTACTAAATTTTTCTCTCTTAAAATCTATAGAGATTATTCGTTCATATAACGAATCAATCGACGAGAGATTAAGTATCATTGAATCGACAACAAATCGCTGTTTTGATTGACTGCAAAACAACATCGAATGCTTTTTCTTTTTATTAACCAAGAAAAAAAACAACTGAAATTAATTCTAATAAATTATTGTATTGATTTCTTTTCATTGAATCCGCAGAGATTTATGAATAATTAATAATATTTCAGTTTTAACTTCAAGGTCAAATTAATTATTCGATCTTTTCCTACCTATGAATGAGTTTCGACATGGTCGTTCTTATTAATTCGATGATTTGTCATTTTCTGTTAACATTATGATTATTATTATTGTAGATTTGCGTGTATGTACATAACACAAAAGAAACAAAATATCATGTCAAAAACCTACGTCGATCAATCAAATAATCATTAGCAAAGAATATATCAATTGTCGAATTATTTACATAGGAAATTTAAACAAAATAATAAAAAAGAAACGAGCAGCTCGATAGAAATCCTAATGATTGGATATTATTGAATGTTCTAATAGTATTAGCATCGATGTAGCCTTAGGAATTTATATCGTGCATAGGCTTGTCTTGTGAAAGCCAATCTAGTTCGTCAACCGTTAATCATTAGGCTTGAGGCAATTTATTTCGACTTGAATTTATTTCATGATTATAAAGATTACAGAATCAAGAGGAAAAAAAAGCGAAAAGTCAATTTAATAGTCATCATCACTATCACTATCATTTTTTTGTTTTGGTTGTATTGCAAATGGCTGTGTGGCTTCTTTGGGTACAGCGGCTGATGGTTTATCTTCTCGTTCATCATTTGGTGCTGGTGCTGAACTTGCGAAATCTACTGGCATATTTTTATATCGATAAAGATCTTCGGAAGTTTTGTCTGTTTGCCATTGGAGATTTCGTGTGGCGAAGCCAAACGATCGTTTTGATTTTGCCCCGGTAGCTGATTGTTCTGCACTCGCAGAAGGTTCTGCACGTGAACCAAACATAGCTGTTGATAATCGACTGAAAACTGAGGTCGATCCCGTTGATTGTTGTTGTTGGGATGCTTTTTTCGCTGCACGGGATCGACTTACATGAGAATTCATATCGTCACTGGCTTTATGCCAATAACTAAATTTAAAAAAAAAAGAAATGAATAGATTTAGCATAAAAAAATTCTGTTTTTTTTTAAATTACTCTTCATTGAACTGATCTTGTTGATACGTTGGAGCTGTTCGTTTTCGAGCATTTAAATTACTCATATAGGTCATACGTTGTTTTTGCATAATTGGCTTCGACCATTTCGAACGTACACGAGACGATTCAGCTTCCTCATCTTCGTCATCGTCATAATCAATCCTGAATAAATTTAATATTGAAAGAAAAAAAAAACCAAAGTCTAAATTTCGTCTTACATCATTTCGGTAGCTGTACTTCGAATATGATTTTGTGCAATTACACCTCGATAAGCATTTACTTCAGCTTCTTCACGATTTTCTGTTGCTTCTTTTAATTGTGTTAATACACGCAGAGCTTTATTTCCATCGGTATCTGTATAAGTGACTTGAACTTGAAATGGTAATTGAGTTAATTGATCAAGATCAATATTGTATTTATCTTTGACATCTTTAAGAAAATGATAATTTAACAATTTATTTATTTATTTTTTGTCAAACCTTGTTTATTTCGAATACCGAATTCAAATGAAACTTCGGTTTGTTTCGTAACATTGCCAACGCTACGTTTGATTTCTTCTAATTTATCATCGGGATTATCTGGATTTCGAATGTACAAACCACGATGAACGATAACCGTTGCTTCAACATTAGTAGCAATCACTTTTTGTTCGAGAACCGATGCAAATTCATCGCGCATATTTAATAAATCAACAATCGTTACATTACCACCGGTACCATCAGCCTAAAATATCGAAAACGAAGTTTTTCACGAGAGACGATTCTTCATTTTAAAACTTACCATTTGACCGATGACAGGAAGTAAACACGCTGTACCTTTGATAGTGATTACCGAGATACTCACACCTTTTTCTCGTGCACGTTCAGTTACTATTGAATGAAAAGATAAGGCAAAATGTTAATTGAAAGGTTTGATTTCGAATGACTTACGTCCAGCGTAATAGTGATTTCCTTGGGTAAGTGCCTCGAGTCGAGCAGCTTCTTCGACTTTTTCATCTTGAGCTGATTCAAGATTGCTCAAACCTCGATTAGCCAAACCTAGAAATCATTTTAATTTCGAATAATTTTCTTTTTTGATATTCAAGTTTTAATTTACCATCTGTACAAATAACTAATTTCGAGCCGGGTCGTTTTGCTGCAACATTCAATGCAAATAGAACAGCAGGACCAAGTGCTGTCTGTCCCATTTCTTCGAGATCATAGACTCGTTCAGTTAAATTCTTTTTCGTTTCAGCAACTGGTTTCAATTCATTCATTTGTTCTTGTTCGGCTTCACGTAATAATTCATCGGCATTATTCAATTTATCGCCTCGAATCACCAACGGTTCGGTACGTGTACCATCGCCATAATAAGTTATTTCATGATTAAATGTTAATAAAGCTGCACGTCGTGTTGGCGTTTCTTTAACTAATTTATCGAGATTGGCATCGACAGCCATTTGTACGCCCTGTAAACGAGTTACGTAGGTTTGATTTCGTTGACGAATCATTCGTTCGCCATCGAAATTCGCTGCATCTCGTTCTTGTTGTCTCAATGCGTTTGGCAATCGAAAATTTCCTTGAACTAATGTCGTCGATGACATCGAACCACTGATATCGATTAGAAAAATAACGATCGAATCATCGACGCCGCTCATATCTGAACCGTGCACACTCGGTGCAGGCGCAAGAAGATATGTTGCATCTTCGTGTTTAGGCAAATCGGTTTGTTCGAGATCGACAATATTGACTTTCGAACAGAATTCGCATTGCCATTTCGTTTCTTGATTTTCTTCGATTTGAAGTTTACTTAAATGTGATGCTATAGCTTTACATTCTGTACAGGCAACTGCATCACCGGCATGCATTTCACCCGGTTGAAGTAAACGATTAAATTGAACACTAAGGACATTAGTATCGGCTTTACGTAGATGTTTTTTACGTTTTTCTTTCGATTCACTAGCTGCCGCTGCTACTACTGCGGTTTCAGCTGATCTACAGATTAAAAAATTATTTTTAAAACAAAATTAAAACATAATTCGGTAATTACTTCACGGCTGGAACATCATCATCATCATCGGATACAGATTCATCCGATGAATGATCATATTTATAAATATATTTCGATCCAAAAAACATTGCTTCTTATCACGTTGTTCTTTAATAAAAACTGCGGAAAAAACAACAAACATGCAGCTCGTTTATATACATATGTCATGTTTTTCACCAGTTGCGCAAGGTATGAGTCATCGGGACACGATGTCATTTGTTAATCATAGATACGAGACAGTTTTCTGTCTTTTTTTTATTGCAAAAAAAAACAACAAAAGAAATGGTGAGAGAGACAGAGAGAAAATGAACATAAAAAATATTATTAATTCGTCGAATCAGTTGTTAAATACTGTTTACTGAAATGATTTAATTGATTATCAATTTTTTCTGCTTGTTGTCGATATTTTCTTCCTTGTTTGAGATAGGTTTGTATTTGTTGAATATCATTTTTAAATTCATTAATTTGTTCGAATACTTCATCTTTTTCATAATTCATATAATGAATTATTTCCGATAGATAACGTGATAATTCTTGTTTAACTTGCGCACTTGCATTGCCTGCTGTTAGATCAACGATTAGCTTCATTTTCGATGCAGCATAATCCGTATATTGACGTTTCAATGCGCGTTCTTGCGCTGATTTTGTCCACATAAGTCGTTCGTAAACATAGAATCCACCGTAAATACAACCGACAACACTCAAAGCTTTCCAGCCAATATTCTTGCCTAAGACTGCGCCAGCACCAAGCAATAGCAAACTTGAATAGGTAAATTTGGTTTGACTTTGTTTATCGATGAGTTGTTTGACAAGTGATGTTAGACCGAGAGAGAATTGGAATTGAATATCTTCTTGAAAATCTGAACATAAATTCGAACAATCCAATCGATAGGATACGACGAAATCGGTACGAGGATAAATCGAGTCAATTTCTGTGCGATATTTTTGATTCAATAAACTTGATTTAATTGTTTCTTGGATATCCTTTCGCGTCGAATTCAATGATGTATTCACGGATGTTTGTAAACGATTTTGAAGATTTGAACTAAGACGTTCGTCGAGCCATTGATGAAGATCTTGTTTGTACAATGGCAATTGTGAATATTCATTTGTAAATGGACGATCGAAGTCTTCGACTAGTAATGAAAGACTAAACGAACAAACAAAACTAAAGATTCGAATTGAATAGAAAATATCTACCGTTTGATTTCATCGTTTAATGTCTGTGCAACTCGTTTATAAACATCTTCGGAAACATATCGAATTCGTTCTTTAAATGTTTCGACATAGGTTTTGAAATCTTGCTCGAGACGAATATATCGTTGTTCATATTGATCAAGTTTATCTTCGCAATTGTTTTGTTTTGTTTGACAAGTATTTATAAAATTCAAAAGTGTATCAGAAAAGAATTTCACAATTTCTTTGCCGGATATCGTATGTTGCTGAAATTTAGTCTCGATCGCAGATTTTGATATACATTTTTCGAATTCAGTTTCGAATCGATGGAATTCGATTAGACGTTCTTTGTATCCTTGAAAGAAGAAGAAAACATGAGTAATTCTTTTCTCTATCGATGAGTTTTACCATCGTTATATCCGCCTCGTGTGGGACTGTTTGCATTAGTATTTCGATTGAGAAGAGCTTCACGGGCCGAAACAAAAAACATTCGATGTTCGGCAGCATCCTTTCGATTGTATAAATTCAAGTCATCACAAAGAAATTCCACACCTCGATCAATATGTTGTTGTTTAACCTGAAAAAAAAACAATAGAAAAAACAATGAATCGTCATTTTTTTTCATACTGATTCAATGAATTCAGGCTCATTAACTGCAGAATCCCATCGATTCATCAGAAGAAATATATTTGGGTTCGATAGACGTTTAGCAACATTGAGTAGAAAATTTTTCTCCTAGAAATTCGTCAATATTCTTCATTGAAATCGTGTAAAATTCAATCTTACTGCTCCGGCAATAGTCGATTCAGCTGAAACAACTAAAACGAACACGTCAGCATCGAGACAATAGTTCTCAATCCAATAATCAAGATTCGTCGAAACATCGATTCCAGGACTTGAAAAATAAAATAACATAGAAATCAATTCAATTTCTTGTTCAATCTGTTTGTTTTTCTGTACCTATCAACTAGAATAACATCATCTTTAATCAATCGACATTTTTCTCTCGGCCAGAGGATCTTCACCAACGAATTCGAATCGAGTTTTTCTCGAGATAAAGCGTTACTCAGCATACTTAAATTCTATTGACGAAAAAAACAAACAAAAATCGAAATAAATCAAATAGTCGATGTTTACATTCACATTTTCAGGTTGCTCAGATCCGGGTATTAATACGCATGGTTCGATTTTGTCAGTTCCTTCAATCTAATTTTCGAAGAAGAAAAACAGAATACCAATTGATAAATATTCGTTTTTATTTTCTCTCTACTTGAAGAAAACAATTCGTTGTATGTCCTAAACCAGTTGGTAAAATTCGTTCTCGTAACATTGCATTCATCACTGAACTTTTTCCATTGCTCGTTCTAGAATAATTCATGTTTTTAGTATTTGAAAATCAACGATTCGAATTAGTTTACCTTCCGAAAAAGACGACTTTCATATGATCACGTGAGATAATCGATAGAATTCGTTGAATTTTGTCGGATAATTTGTCGATTTGTTCGTATTTCTCATTTGACAAAAGTGTTGCATCATCTTTTCTCACATCTAGTATCGCAAACAGTTAGATAGCTCATCTTATTTTTCTTGATTAAACAAACAAACCATTCAAATATGAATTTAATTCGTTAACATATATTGAAATTTGTTTGAAGATTTCAGTAATCGCAGTTTTAGCATGAGTAAATGCTTTTAGTGGGGAGTTTCCATCTAATTCGAAAATTGCATCAAACGAAAGTAGACTCTCGTATTCGATAACTTACTCGTCAAATTATTATGTCGAATAGATCCAAATGACATCGGTTTTTCACGTATAATACTCCCCGACATGTATATCTTTCGTCTATAAAAAAAATCGAAATTATTTTTCTGATTTTTTTGGGGTCAGAGTACATGAAGAAAGTTTTGTTCATTCAGAGGAAAGAAAGAAAAAAACCGACGCCGATTTGATAGGTTTTTCATCCAACTAGAAATCCAATATGAGAGGGCGCTCGAATGAAGATATCATTTATTTTATTTATCATATCGTCTTGTTTCTTTATTCGATTTGTATTTTATGATTTAAATGACAAGTCAAAAAAAAAATGTTTGACTTTGAAGATTATACTTCATTGAGTACGATAACGGGCTAAACCTGATGGTCGAACATGATGGACATGATAATCATAACCGTTGAGTTGATAACGATCTTGATGATCAAGTAATCGATGTGAACTCGGTCGAGTATTCGTCCAGTGTAGATTATGAAATGCACGTTTTCCAATACGTGGAAAAAGAACGCTACGTTCGTGATTTTCTTCACTGGACAATTCATTACTATCGATCAATGAACGGCCAATACGAGGAAATTTTGTTGCACGAATAGTTCGATCATAGAAATACGATGGGATATTCAATCCGAATTCTTGATCAATAAGATTATTAGTTAAATCATTCGAATTGATTACATAAGTTAACTAGAAAACGAAGATAAATATACGCACATAGGTGGATAAATTCGATGGGTATTCTTACAGAAGATTGAATGAAGAAAATTGTGAGTAAAAAACAGCATAATGATGGAAGAGACATTATCAATAAAAATTTCTTTTTCGTTTTCTGTAAAATAATATCAAATTGATATATATATATATATATATATATAGATTATTATGGAAATGAGATTTTGAGACGACATATTTATATGAGAAGGGTGGCGGGGTGAGTACAAATACTGATAGACTCGCTTTCTTTTGAAGAAATAGAAAAAAAAAAGAACTGTCTTAAAAATCGGAAAAGCAATCGATCGAGAATATGTTATTATTAGTCAAATCGGAAAATAAAGACAGCCCGCATATTCGATTAGATGATCGACACTCCACCTAAGACAGAATCAATTGTTTTCCTCAAGAAACAAAAAGAATATCTTCATATGATAATGAAATTGTCGTTGAACGCAAAACAGAATCTATGCAGAGATTGACAGCTCACTACGAATGAATTAGTAACTTTTCTTTTATTGATCAACTAAATTATGAGATGCGTAGGCTGATTCATACAAATATTTTCTTTTTTAATACGTTGAAATTTTTTAATGCATCATTTCCTTCCTCCGTTTTCAGATGCCTTTAAGCCGAGAGAAAAATCGCCTCGATTTGCTTCTCTCTTCCTATCGAATGATATTCATTTATTTTTAGTTTCTGGAACGTTGATATTGTCATATCGAGCTCAATTTCTCGGTTGATTACATATGCTATTCGATAATAATTGATGAATTGTTCTTGTTATTCGCGTGCTTTAGACAAGAATCGTTTGTGTTGATTATGTAAGAAGAAAAAAAACTCATAGTCGAAGATTGAAGAGAACTCAGATCGACGATGATTGCAACTCTAAGAGAAGATTTTCAGTGTATATCGACAAGATTTAATTAATTGAATAAAAATAAATATTCGATGAGTTTCTTTCTTTCTTCTCTGTACTCGATCGGAAATCTTGCCAATAATTGAATTGGAACAGCAACGAACTTCTTCTAAATTGACAAATTCTACACCTGCTGATCGAATAAATGTCATTCATATATCGATCCGAACAGATGTCGGATAAATAACGAACAGAACAGAGAAAACTACACGTGATAGATTCTTCTTACTCACGAATATCTAGCGACAATCCTAGCTCATTCGATTGGCTTATATCAACCAAACCAATCGATAAACTAACTGGTTTTATATTATTACTGTTACGTTATTCGAATTTGCGTTCTATTTATTTCGATGGGATTTATGGATAATGACCGAATATTCACCCGAATCCAATCAAGATTTCAATTGTGCCATTACGATTGATACGAATCATAGTCTTATGAAAACCACACCTCAATCTCTCGATGATATCGACGAGGAAAAAACTAATCTTTCAATTGAAAATGAAAACAATTCAAATGTTTTCAATACTGATCAACAAAAGAAAACTGGTAAGATAAGATTTAAGAGCTTGCTAACAATTGATTATGTAAACTACGATCAATCGAGATCATCGTTACTTGAAATTCAATGCCAAGATGATATTCATCATTAGCTTCCTTGAACATGTGGTCTAATGTTAGAGAAAAGTTCTTGTATCATCGATTAATCTCTATTCATTTGTTTTCTTTTTTTTATATCCAATCAGTTGAACAGATGTTGTCGAATCAAGAGATTCTCTCGTTCACATTTGATTTCTTTTTTTTTTATGGAGTCTGTCTGATCAAGACAAAAATGCCCTTCGTATGTAAGGTTATGCACATTGCCAACGAACAATCGTCTAGTCATTGACCGATCACATTTACATTAATTTTAAGTTCTCGTCTCGTTCTTTTCTTTACTCGATGACAATCAGACAGACAAAAAAACTAAATGACCTAGATGTCTACAATTGAAACGACAATAATCGATATTCATTCATAATACATCGTAGAAATTCTTTCAATAGCAAGATATTGATTTGTTCAGAAAGTAATGCATTGATGTAACTATCACATCGTTGCGTATATATGCTTATGTATGTATGTGTGTGTGTGTGTGTGTGTACGTATTAGGCAAAAAAAGAAGAAGAAGAAGAAGAAGAAGAAAAAGAAAATAGCTCTTTCTCTTTTTTCCTCTCCTTTTCTTCTTTCTTTTGAGCGAGTTGTAATTGCTTTTTAACGGTAACGTTAACACAAAGTGCGCGCTCTTTTGGCCGCTGAATATATATGCAAGCAGCTCATCTTTTTCTTCTTTTCGACGACGTTGTCGTCTTATGATGAACACATACGTGTACAATACATATAAGTATACATATAGAGGAAATAGAAGAGAGCGCAAAAAAAAACCAAAGAGAGGAAAAGAAATAAAATAAGGCGGCGAAACAATGGTGATGGTGGTAGTATTTGCGCGCATTGCGTTCTCTCTCTCTCTCATCTGCGCTGGTGTAACTGCTGCAATATGTACATGGTCATCGGTTGGTTCATGGGCGTCGTTGCACATACATGTATATATATATAAAGATGCAAGCGAAAGAAAAAAAGAAGAAAAAAAAAGAGAAAAAGAGAGAGAAAAAAACGATGGTCGATAGTGACGCGGCGGCTATGGTGCAAAGAAGAAAGAAGAAGAAAAAAAAAAGAATAAGAAAAATCGTTCGCGCAACACACTCTACTACTGACAACGTCGACTATCACCATAACCGGCACACGTACACGTACCACAATACATATGCTGCGTTGGTGTCGTTGGACGAGAAGAACCAGTAACACACTACTATCACGGAGGAAAAATTAGATGCGCTGAGCAAAAAAAGGCGCACAAATGTTACGCAGCATTTATCCTTCGACAACGACCACTAACTGAGTACGAGAAAATCGAGCACGAGAGCGAAGTATAACAAAAAAGAAAACGACGAGACCCTCGATCGTACACGCTGATTATTTTTAATCATTACAATTTGACCCAAATAACAAAAACCAAAAATCACCGCCTCACAGTTCGCCCCTCGGATGGGTAAGTTCATAAATTATCAACAAAAAACCGTTTTTTTCCTCTCTCTCAAGACTCTTTCGTTTTTCTCTTCGAAATAAAATCATATCAGATACGTTCATACATCTAATACGTGAGATTTTGATGAACACACTGTCCTTGCGATAACATTCTCATTTAAGTGATTTCAATGTCCTTGTCATTAGCCGAGATTTCGAGTCCCGGACTAGTAAAATTTTTGACTCGACTTGATCAAATGCAAAAATGTTTAATGAATGCGAGTATGTGCTCTCTCACATACGCACACACATCGTAAAGTACACGGTGCTTTGTTTGTCCAAACGATTAACGATGTTGCGCAAGGACACCGTGCACAATTCGCTCGAATTTCAATCGTCATCATCATCATCAAATGATTGTTCGGATGAGGGTGGAGAAAAGGGGATGTTCATTGTATACACGTTCGTGTTACGTCTTTACAACGTACAAAAAAAAACGAAGAAAAAAAAAAGAAAACGAGAAGCACAGAAGAAGGAAAAAAGAAGCACAAACGCTTGTATATGAACATACAAAGCACAGAAAATAGTAACGTTATTGCGTCTTTCTCTGTTCCTTTTACGTCCCTTCGCATCATCGACTTGTAGGAGTGCGAGGATGTGTTGAGAAGTAGTTGTAGTTATTGTAGTAGTAGTAATAATAATAATGGTGATGATGGTAGTAGTGCTTTGTGCACAGAACAAGAAGAAAAAAAGGTCAGCAAAAAAAAAAGAAAGAAACGCGCGCGCCCGCGTCCCTTAAAAACGACCACATCCGGTCTTGACGTGTATGTGAATTCTCATGTCGTCATCATCACTATTATTCTTATAGTTATTTAGAAAAGAAACGATTCAGTTCTTTCTGTTAAATATAAAATTTGCTGATTAATTTATTTAGGTCCAGGCGTTCTGGACGTTCCATCGCCCGATGTTGGACTCGATGTCAAATTCGGTTTTAATGATTTATGTCCTGTATGTGGTGATAAAGTCAGTGGATTTCATTATGGTCTCTTGACATGTGAATCTTGTAAAGGTAGAATAACATTGAATTCATTTCGATTCCGAAGAATTTCATTGATCGATTTCTTTTTATTAAATCAATAGGATTTTTCAAACGAACAGTACAAAACAAGAAGAACTATCAATGTATCGATAAACAGCAATGTCAAATCGATAAAACACAACGAAAACGTTGTGCTTTTTGTCGATTTAAAAAATGTCTTCAAGTCGGCATGAAATTAGAAGCCGTTCGAGAAAATCGCGTACGTGGTGGACGAAATAAATTCGGTCCATTGTACCGTCGTAGTCGAGCACTACGTCAACAAATCATGCGGCAACATTTTGTCAGCATGGTCAAAGCTCAACAAACGATCATGCCCAATGACAATGGTCAAACATCATTAGATATGACAGGCAATCCTATGCACGTCAAATCCGAGCCCGAACAACCGAATATTCATCCATTTCAACACATGTACTCGAATCTACAAAGTCCATCAGCGAGTAATTTAACTCATCCAGCTCATTCACATCATCAGGCTACGCATCCACATCATCCGCATCATTATCAACCTCAACAACAACAAAAACCTGCATCATCTTCGTTTTATCCTGATTTTTTCAATCCAAATTCTTCATTGGCGAATAACACACGTCTACAACAACCATTTCAATTGAATCCATTCGATAGTTACTATAAAAATTCATCAACATCATCGACAGCCTACGGTCATTCGCCACCATCGTTACTCAACACAAGCAATCCAACATCAGGCTCATCGAATTCAAGTTCATCACCTGTCGGTCAAATTTCATCGAAACTACTCGATTATCAAATATCATCGCCGACAACAACTGTATCAACGATGAATACACATTCAAATCCAACAACTATTCTAAGTACATTAACCATGCAACAACAATCAATGACGACCAATGATTCCATGCATACAGATACGCATCATAGTTTATCATCGGTTTATTTTTATAATAATCATTCATATTCATCAACGAGTTATGACATGAACGAAACACAGAATACTCCGGAAATTTTAATTAAATTAATCGAATCCGATCAATCCTATCGTTGTACGGAAATTCGTTATATTGAAGATATTCAACAGATACATATCGATTTAACACGTGATGACGGAGATATTCTTGTTGTTTGTTCGTTATTGGATAAACTATGTTTTCTTATGGTCGATTGGGCACGTCAATCGCTCTATTTCAAAGATATACAAATCGATAATCAAATTAAATTGTTAAAAGCTGCATGGATCGAAATTTTAATTATCGATCTTATTTGGAAACAATGTCAACAACCGAAAGAATCATGTGCGAATTGTATTGTTAGTGTATGTAGACATTGCATTCATTTGTTTGTCTCTCGAAAATTCAAATCACAAAAATTTTTTTAGGCTAATGGTCAATTGTTAAACATAAATCAAATTCAGAATCCTTCAGTTAAAAAACTCGCCGAAAGATATCTACAATGTGTTAATGATTTTCGTCAACTTCAGTGGCAATATCCCGAATATCTTGCACTTAAATATCTTGTTCTCTTCGATCCAGGTAAAAAAAACAACTAAAGTTCATTCAATTCGAATTTGTGATTTTCGTTTCGATTAGATGTCCAAGGTGTAACTGAATCGAGTTTAATCGAAGAAGTTCAAGAGAAAATCACGACGGCATTAGGAGAATATACAAACGATCATAACAATTCAAATCGTTCTCCATCAACATCTCAACAATCAACAAATTCAACAAATGAACAAGAAAAATTTGCGTGTATTCTATTAAAACTTCCCGATGTTCGTTTAATTGGCAATGATTTAAAGAAATTCTTACAATTAATCGATCGAAAACATAATGGCAAACTTTTAGATGGATGTTTACTCGGCGAAATGCTCAATGGTTTACAATCGAATAATTGAAGAAGAAAAAAAAAAGAAATCTTTATCAAATCAATTCTGTGTGTGTGTGTGCGTGCGTGTGTGTGTTTCGTTTTTATCACTCAGGTTCGACATTATTCTCTAGTTCATCGAAACAAAACAAACGCCCAATAATTCATTTTGTACAGTCGTTTTGTTGTTTCAAACATCAAGTTCTTTTTATTATTCTTCTTATCATTTTTCTCAGTCACTTTTCAAAAGAAAAATCTACGATAACAGTGAGAAAACAGTGACATAATAACTATCTATTAATTAATCAGAGAGTTGTGCCATTTTTCGTTTTTTTTCTCTTCTTTCAATTTGCATTATTCTTTTAAAAATCTTTTTTTTTCTTTCTTAGTTGTTTGCTTGAAATCTTTCTTTCTCTCTCTCTCTCTTTCTCGTTTTGACTGACTATTCAATCGACGACTCTACAAAATAGGCAGATGTTTGGCAAAATTCACGATATTTGTTGTGTTTTTTTTTCTTTCGATAAAAAACAACTAAGGAGTTACTTATTTAATATACCTATATATATATATTATAAATATTGATTATTATCTTACGAAATACTCGTGTTTTTCTTTCTCGTTTGTTTTATTCATGACATAAGCTATGTAGTTCTCAGGGATATGGAAAAACAAAAAAAAATAGAACCATCAGCAACAATCTCGTTAATTGTGAACATCATCTGTAAACAAATATTTTTTCTGTGTTTGTTTTTTTTCTCTTCTTCTTTCGTTTTGGAAATAATAATAATAATAATAATAAATTAATTGACAGTTTATAAAGCAATATTTGGCTTGAGTTTTTCAACAGATCGAACGATAGCTTCATTCTAAAAGTACGCAAAATGATGAGATTCACTGAGCAATTTTCTAGTCGGATATAAGACAAGGAATAACATCGATTTCCCTCGAGTATCATTTAGTGCGTGATTCAACATTGAAAAAGACTAAATCAGACTCTGCACGAACCTGTCGACAGTATTGAAGAAAATCTTCTTTGTACACATAGCCATTGCCATGTATATCCCAATCTTTAAATAATTGATCTGTACGTTCTTCAATCGTATTTGTTATTGACGTGTAGTTTAATTTACAAACAGGAACGATTAATTGAAAAACTGATGCAACTAATTGTAATAATTCCTGTAAAACGAAAAACAAAAGATCTTATTCGAGTTACGATAGGATATGATTACTATGCGTGTGATTTTGCCATCTTTATTTAAATCATATAAATCAAATATCCAACTGAGACGATCGTCAAGCGAACCGTGAATAAGCAGAGAAAATGTTGTTAGTAAATCTTCGAAACATATCGCGCCCGTATTACCACGATCGATATTTCGAAAGAGAAATACCGAATATCGATAACATTCTGAAATATCTTAGTTAGTTTTTCGAATGATCGATTGCAAACGATGACATACCACCGGTTGGAAATAATGTTGAAAAAACCGCAGCAAAACGTTCTTTACTAACTTGACCGGATGGACTATCCTAATTGAGAGAGAATGAAATTGAAAAAAAAACATCGATGGAGTCATATGTTTACTTGTTTAAATCTTCGATAGAGATGTCGAATTTCGTCTTTTGAAAATTTTGTTTTACGAGTTAATTCATTTATTGTACAATTTGGCCGAGAAATTGGATGGATCGGTGTTGCACTTTCTAATTCAACCAAATCATAGAATTTTCTTTACCAAATCTGTTCGAAATCGAACGATATTTACTCAATAATTGAGCTTGCTTAGCACTCGTAGCTATTCGTCGAGTTTCAGTAACACTTTGAATCGACGTCTCAACTGCTTGCCACATCTGTATTTTTCTTTGTTACTGTTTATGTATATGTATATTTATATTTCTATCTTCTGAGTAATCAACACAAAACAAAAGACTGATTCTTATTAGCAAAATGTCTATCTGTGTGTTTCTGAGGTTTGTGATGATTAAAGGCAAAGAGCAAGAAAAAAAGAAGAAATTAAGCGGAAGAATAAAATCTCTTGAGAAATCGAACAAATAGTGATGAATATACATATATCTATTTGCCTGTCTATTAGTTTCAAAGACAAATCTTACCAATTTCATTTTTGTAATTATCAATACTTCCACCACCACCACCACCTGCTGAACGAACGACATTCATGATGTAAGAAAAATCCTACGATACGAAAAGAAATACTTTTGCAAGAAATAATACTTTGTAATAATACCTTTTCTTTTTTTTTGATAAAATGTCAAATAAATCCTGTTTGCTTTTGAACAGTCACTTTTCTTTTAGTTGGTGTCGTGTGTGCGCATTTCCTGCATATAGTATTTCCGTTTTTCAAAGCTTCAAAAAGAAAAGAGAAAATCGCTTTAGTTCTATTTTATTCATTAGAAAAAAAAGTCGAGGACGAGAAGAAACAAAAAAAACCAGAAAGACTTCTTCTTGCGTAAACAAACATTTATGTGAATTTATCTGTATTAAATGATTCTAATTATACTTGCATTTTTGTTTTAATAACTGAAAGCAAATTCAAGAAAACAATTGCTTTTAATCATGTTTCGGTAGACTAAAAACTAGAAGAAAAACTAACATTAACATACGCTTGTCTACATCTACGGTCGAATAAATACAAAACAATGTAATAACTGTATATGATTGATGAAAAGCCCGAATCGTACAAAAGACAAGAAAAATCATCAATGCTTTCTATCGAAAACCCAACTGAAGTATATATCTATGTATAGCATGGACATTTACGCTATTAAACATATCCGAACTAATTAATGTTATGTTTGGTTAGATGACAGATAGCTTATACAGATTAGACATATTCGTATTCGATTTTCTATTAGAAAAATATATTTAAATAGAGTACATTGTTGAATCGATGATATTTCGAGTTTAATTAGAACATATTTGAGACAAATATTCACATCAATTGTATTTTTTTAAACAAGATTCATGTAAACATTAAACATATCTGTCTCTCTTTCTCTTTCTTTTTCTGTTCCTTCGTCAATTGACTTCTGGTAAATCTATCGTTTAAGAGCAAGACATTCGTAACAAATCACATTTACATAGAACAACTCGACAAAGACAGTCAAAGAAAAACATGTATATACATCGTACTAATAATCAAGGGAGAGAAACAATAGAACGAACATCTGTTTGACATTGAAAGACAGCATAGAAATCCATTCGCATAAATACTAGTTTATCAAGATGAGAAAATTATTGATGACATTTTGATTCGGAATACGAAAAAGAATAGAAAATAATCTATTATTTAGTAGATAAATTGTTCACTATTAACGGACATCTGTTAGCCAGAAATGAATCTATCACTATCATGTTAAAATTAGAAATTCATGTCTGTATGACATTTTGTACTGTTTCGTTATTTATTTTATTAGTATAATCAAATGTAAAACAGTTATTTTAAAATGTTTTTTTTTTATTAACTTTTTCTTTCGTTTATGAAAGCTCATGATCATGCATATACGCGTGACAGAAAACGGAAGAACAAGAAGAAAAACAAAAAAGAAAATGGTGTGACAAGACTGTACAAGAGACGAAAGAAACAAATACAAACACACATTTACTTTCACATATCATCTCGGCCAGCACCCGTGTCAAACAGGCGAACGCTCACCTGTCTGCCACCCGACGGACCTGAACGTGACGTTGACTGAATAACGGCTGATGATACAGCCGATCCACTTGCTGAGCCAGGTCCACCGGTTCCACCTCCACTACCTGAACGTTTATAAAAATGCCACAATTGTTGAATTAATTCTGTGACAACAAGATCACTCGAATTATATGCAAGTAGTCTCAAAATTAAGACGCCATCATGTTGTAAATATCGATGAATGAATTCTTTTGCTGGCATTCGTCGTAAATGTGTATCATTTTGCATTAATTCAAGACGTTTTTTTATATAAGTATAACGTACACGTCCAAATGAACGAACAAACCACGCTAATAAATCGTACGTATTGCATACAGTTAAAAATGCAAGCCAAAACCAAATGAATAAAAATGCTTTTTCATTGAAAAGATTAATTGGTAGTACGCACTAGAATTTTAAACAAAAAAGCACGGTTAAACAAACGAATTTTAGTTGAAAATACACTATCATCTACCTGTACGGTATGAACATGAACATTTTGAATATTTCGAACAGCAAATTCACACATCGTTACACGTGGAAAATACATTGATTCAGTTAGTTCTTCTCCATTGAGAATCTTTCGAATTAACTCAACACCATAGGAAGCAAAATTATGACCGAGAAAAATATTTAATAGAAATAATTGTCCAAGTGAATTGACAATAAAAAGTAATTTAGTGACGAAAAAAAGTATTAACAAATATGAGCCCATACGACGGCCAGGTACACAGAGAATAAATGCGAGAAAACGACGAATAAAATCGAAACGTTTAGCTTTTCGTTTACGCATGTAAACATATTGATCGATTGAACGTGTGAGATAGGTCATGATTTTATTTCGATCTTCGAATCGATCGGCTGTTTGATAATTTAATGCTGCATCAACAAGATTAACTACATTTATACCTGATTTAGCAGATAGAGAACGCCACAACATTCGTGGCAAATAGAACAGAACAGCTTGAAATAGAAGAATAAAGGGAGTCCACTGGTAATACTAGAAAAAAACAAACAAACAAACGACAGTCGAAAACAGAAACAATGTATGTTTTATTTGATCTTACTTTAACAACACGAGTTTTCTTCTTAGTATCGTCTAATGGTAGAGTTTCTGCTGCAGCCACATAGTATGTATTGGATACCCAACAGATATTATTTGAATAGACTTCATATGAACGTGTAAAATGTCCCGGTACCCAACAAGCAATATGATCGGATGAGAATTGTTTATTTGAAACGATAATTGAAAAAATAACTAAGATTATAACTGTATATTTATAATTCAAACGATCGACCGTACATGTATCACTTCGATGTGGACCAAGAACGGAAAATGGTAGACGTGATACAGTCGCAAATAAATCCATGATTGTCTTGTTGAATTAATAACCTAGGAGAACAATGACAACGTTTGGATGCCATGTGTAGTCGACATGAACATAACATGAGCATCGACAAATAAAACAAAACAAAACAATATCAAAAATGATGTCTATTAATGAATAATGACAACGGGATGATTTGATTAATTAACTAATTCATAAATAATCATTGCATTAACTGGATATTGGAGAATATCTATATTGAAAAAGACAAAAAAAAGACAATAGAAAATATGATTTTGAACAATTTCTCATTGAATTAAGAGAAAAAAAGATAATCACAAAGCTGCATCATTTATATTCTTTTTTTTCTTCGTTCGTTCATTCCCTTCATTATCTGTCATTTGTATACAAGCAAAAATCTCCTGTACTTACACTCAAATCCTTTTCTAATTCTCTTACGATTCCAGGCCGAAAAAGAAGAAAGAGAAAGAGAGGGAAAAGAAATGAGAATGACACGGTGATTACATGAGACTCATTTCCGATGCCTTGAAGCGGACGATCGGACATTGCTCGATTGACGAGTGGACTTCCGAACAGTGAGAGGAAACTGATGATAGAATAATTGATTACAGCAGAAGAACAAGGCAAAATAGATCTAGTTACTTTCTTGTTCTTTCTTTTGCTTCTTCTTCTTCTTCGTCTTCTCCTCCTCCTTCTCGCATCTCCGACAAACAATAGTCGATTGATACGACTAAATAGGACCAGAAAAAACCAAATATGAGGTTTTACGGATAGGGCCACTCGCTTTTTTTTTCTTCTCTTTGTCTGCTGAATGATGCAGACAACATGTTATTTGATGAGATACACAATAAGAGAGTTCTCTAAATAATGCCACTTAATACGTCTCTTTTTCTTTCTATTTCTCCCTCCGTCTCTCTCTCTCTCTCTCTCTCTCGGTCTCCTAGTTTTCTCTTTCTCTTTGAGGTTTCTTCTATCTATTTCCTTGCCTGAAAAAGTCATTTGTCATCATCATAATCATTGAGAACGTTATATGATCTATGCGAATTTAAGCATAACGATTTTCTTACTCGATAACTATTACCTGAGAGACAAAAATCAATGAGCATCTTATCACGGGTTTGCCTTCGTTCTATTTCATTACGAATCCCCTTGGACGAACGCTTAGTTCCGGTCTCTCGGCTTGATTATCAAAATATTATCTTGTATATATATATGCGTGTGTGTGTGCGCCATTGCTATCGACAGAAGCGGAAAGCGGATTTTGTCCCCGCAAGCAAAAGAATCGAAATGATTTTGAATCGCCAGACCAAATAAACAAGTCGAGTTTCTGTATGATGATGATGCGCATCGGATTGCGGTTTTTTTTTCTATATATCTAACAAGCAGCACTAACGAACGAGAAAGACCGATTAACGACAATTGACAAAGAGGAACAGATAACGAGAGAGAGAGACGGAAAAAGCAACAAATGAAGACGAAGAAAAATCCATCTCGATGATTAGAATGAAGAATTTCTTGTTGTTATTAGTTTTTTTGTCTTTTGTATTTACATACCTTTTGAATTCTGTTTCTATCATGATCAATGACAATTGTCTGCAGATTTCATCATAAGTTTTTATTTTGGAATATGATGTTTCTATTCTTGTTTCGACTTACGGCTATATAGTTTTATCTGACGATTATCTAGAATAACAATAGACAACAACAAAAAAAAGATCGAAATTCAAATCGAAACAAAATACAGAGGCAAGAACCGAGAAAAAGAAATGAATGAATGGAATTTCTAATGTAAAGCAAACAAATCAATGATTTGCTGACAAATAGTAACTCAAATGCAAAGTGATCTTTCTCATATGTGTTATGTTCAATGAGTGGAAAAGGTTTTTTCTGTCTTGTATGTTAATAAAAGCATTCTTAATCAAAGAAAAATCTTATTCAACTCAACGAATCACCGAAATAATGGGATGTCGTCTATATCAATACCATCTTCTCCGGCTATAATAATAAACAATACGATGTTAACTAAAAAGAAAGAAAAATATCTACTTCCTATCATTTCTCTTAAATGAACAATAATACAATAATCATAGTCGAAAGAAACAAGTGAATTAGTGAGATGTTATTCAAACTAATAATTTTCTTTTTCGAAGAGATGTTTTCTCGACAATGATAATACATTCAAAACGAGAGATAGAGAGAGAGAAAACTACATAGGAAAGAAAGTAAAAAGTAGAACGTTCGTCATTTGCTCAAGTGGTTTGCCTGTGGATTGTGCATGCACGCACAGAGATCAATATATTTTATTTCGAAGGCTGTTATGATTACCATCACACACACACACACACACACACTATATATACACATTCTCCTTTTTCCGTCATTGTATGCACACAAACGACACTAGTACGAGTTAGAATAGACGAAAAAAAAAGGAAAAAGAAAAGTAATCTCATTGTTTCTCATTTGTCTTTCTTACACCAATTCTAATAGCAGTAGTAAAGCAGGAAGAGTCCGTTCCGTTGTCATCTCTCTACATGTCATTTGAATTAGATACTTGCAGTTTGCGTGATGTCATTACGATAGTATGTATATATTTATATATGTGAGTGAGAGAGAGAGAAATCCTTTCGATGCATCGTATTGTAAAAACAAGTGCTCGATCATTGTATTGATGCAGAAGATTGAACGAAGGGAGGAAGACACGCGCATTGGTGCTCAAACAGATCCGCCTCTTACTTGTATTCCTTCTCGATCTGAGAAAGAGAGAGAGAGAGAAAAAGAAGAGCGAAACATCGATGTGAGCGTTTCATCTTGATTGTATTATTTACACCAACACTATCAATGCATCGTTCCGATTACTAGCAAACAAAAAATTTTCATATTATTAAATGACGACAATCATTCTCACTACTACATTATATATATATAAATCCATTGAGATTTGCTGCCGTCATTTATGTATAAACATATATATACGATTTTTTTTCCTTTTAAAGCAAAGAGAGAAAACCGCAACAAATAATCATTGTTATTCAATCACTCGAAGAGAAAGAAGAAAAAAAAATCCGACGAGAGAGTCTTATGCTATATAGCAGCGTTAAGATCGGAGTCCTATCTCAAGAGTATTATCAAGTTTAGCAGGCAGAGAAATGATGATAAAAATTTATATGATCATTTTCTAGTTAAATATAAACATAAACTAGAGAAGAAAAGAAAGATTGTGATTTAAATCAGATGATGATGATGAAATGAATCTTTAAAAACAAAAGCAAGACCTATTGATATTGATATTTAATATTCCCACATGGACAACTATCATTATCAAGGCAACTGGACGATAAATGTCGAGTTTGATGATCTGATATATATACATATTTATCAAATCCAGATGTCGCTTAAGATATTTCCTAAATAGTATGATCAAGCACGAACTAGACGAAGATGGATAAGATAAATCAGGTTAGAAATTGAATATCTCGTAGCAAACTAGTTAAATATTTATTTCGAATCGATCACGAACAGTAACAATTGATCAATAAGATCGAGCTAAATTCATTTCTCACATGTCTAGATAAATCTTGTCGAGCATGCAGAGAAAAATGACAACAGAATATTCACCCTTGAGTTATTTGTGATCGTAATAGTAGTACTAGACGTAGTGTCATCAATGCACATCGACAGACGGAGAAGAAGAAGAAAAAACGTGGAGACAAGAAGAAGAAAAAAGTGAATGAGGGAAAATCAAATATTTGTTGGGAACAAATACGAACACACATATGAGGAGGAGAGAATCCGTTTTTTTTTGCAAAATTACATCGGAACTATTGATGCCGGTGAGTCAATTGCAAACAAATGAACATCATCGACCGACACTCTATGCAAACGTGTGATGAGGCATAAACTACATGACAGGTCTAGCGCGCGCGGTTAGCTTCAATCTGACATTCTGACAGTTGCTATGTTGAAAATGATCGAATCAAAGACAATCATAATTTGTTTGTATTTAAGTTACTACAAACGATTGATAATTACAGCAAAAGGAAAAGAAGAATGTTTTCTCTATAATTCTTTTCTTCTTAGAAATAAATTTTATTTTCTCCGTCTCTTCTGCTTGCCTGAACTGATTCTTTATTTTCTAGTGATTGAATCTCAATGACAGGAAATGATGAGTTCCGTTTTTGCTTGTACATTCCGACTCTTTTTTTCTCTCTCTACGAATATCCTTACGATTATGCCATGCATGTGAAAGAAAAGTGGATTAGCAATCACAAATAGACTCAAGTGATCATCATTCCAACAAAACGAGAGACAAAAAAATCAGCAATAAAACTTACCTCGTTCAGCAGCAATTGTATATATATATTAAAAAAATGAAAGAATCGAGACGTCGTGTATACAGACAACATCATCGATAGAAAGTACAAAAAAAAGTGATGATTACAAATCAGTTTTCTCTCGTTCTTTCTTTTCTCCAAAAGTTCATCATTACTAACCGCAAACAATCCGTCAGCTATGGCAGAACATCCTCAACTTCTCTTCGATGAGTAAAGAAGAAAAAGAAGAAAAGCCAACAGAGAAAGACAAGCAAAAGAGCTGACAAGGTGTTTCCTTTCGATCTTTACATACATACATGCATACATACATACGTATATACATATATACATTCCAATGCCTTCATTTCTTCTAACATACACACACATCAACAACAACAAATAGTTCTATAGTCTAGATGTTAT
>ERZ778027.1102-NODE-1102-length-49931-cov-11.329758_pt1 | contig 49931 bp, 55 predicted proteins | sample MGYA00375757_ERZ778027 | MGnify/ENA primary metagenome ERZ778027 (study PRJEB29350, sample SAMN05389817) | bioreactor metagenome | isolation source: Ammonium sulfate bioreactor | place: South Africa: University of Cape Town | collected 2014-02-18 ...
CGAAGAGAAATTTATCACGAAGAGAAGCAGTAGGCATGTCGAATGCACAGAATGTTCCTCGGCCTCGAGCATTTCGAATTAAATGAGGATATGTCGTGTTGAAGTCTTTCAAACCATTGAGAAGAACTTCGCCTGTTGTTTGTGTTTGTTCAATTAAATTTTCCGTTCGAACTGTTTGCAGAATTGCATCGAGAACTAACATTTTAGCAGGCTCACCCATCCAAGTATTGAATATACGATATGGCTGAAATGAAAATGTGACTTTCGTTCGAATGAGAAGATCGATGAATGAAGAAAGACCTGTTTTGGCTGAAATTCTGGTCGAGCAAAAAAACCACCTGTTTGAAATTTTTTCGAAAACGTGACTAGATCAGGAGGTTCGGGTAAATCGAAATGTTCGTGTGCCCAGAATTTCCCGGTAACACCAAGACCTGTTTGAACTTCATCGATAAGTAAAGCTGCATGATTCTACAAGAGAAAGAATTAGGCGTTCTCGTGGCTCGAAAGGAGAGAAAAACAGAATACTTTTTTTGTTAATTTTTGAAGTTGTTGAAAAAACCGCGGACTACCATGAAAATCTCCACCTTCGCTTTGAATTGGCTCGATAACAACGCCGACAACTGATTTCTGTTTGAAATTATACTCATAAAATAATTCTTCGATCTAAACAATCCGACAAAAAGCTTTTAGCACATACGTATCATCTGACCTATCGAATTACTCGAGCTAAACATCGATCATCTTCTTTTCGATTCTCTCGTTGATGTTCTTCTAACGGATATTTATATCTCGGAAACGGTGCAATAGGCCAATCAAAACTCGGAAAATCCAATTTATGAATCGGTTTCGAATGTGTACATGCTAAAGCTCCTAGAATTGTTTTCATAGATTTGTTTTTCTCCTCCTTATTTCCATTTTCTTTGTCATACCAAATGTTCGACCATGAAAAGCTCCTTGAAATGACATCAATGAAACAGTCGGACATCCTGGCGGTTTATTCAAAATCGATGTTTGCAATTCTTCGTGACTGAACGTTCTATCAGCACGAGCTCGATTTGCATACCAAATACAAATAGCTTTGAACGCATTTTCGTTCGAACAGGAACCGCACATCATTGGTTGAACATATTCGAGACCTTTCGGAGCGATCTATAGCAAATGAAAATGATTTTTATAACACGAGACAGTTTTTGCTTTCGATTTACTGGTAGAAGTGTTTGTTGAATTTGTTTGATAAATTGAGGTGTTGGATGAACGCCGAGTGCTGGTCGATTGACTAATTGACTCTAGGAAAGCGAAAGTATTTTTTGTAATTCCGTTTTTCGTCGACTTACGAGATTCTCAGGATTTTGAAAAACTTTTTGAATCGCTGGATGATTGTAACCGAGAGGAAGTGAAGCAATCTGTTCATAAACATCCAAAAGAATATTTCCATCGATATCAATTGCATAATTTCCAATGGATTTATCGACATCAAGTACAAATATTGTGCTCAATGCATTCTAAATTATTTGTCAAATTTTCGAAGAAGAAAAAATCTATATTTCTGTACTTGTGTTTTTTCTAAATTACGAATAAATTCTCTGGATTTAGGTCCCTAAACAAATATGTTTTACAAAAACAAGTGCTTTTTTTTCTTTAATTTTTACAGGAATTTGTGTTTTCATCTTTGGTCCTGATGGCTCTCGAGACAGAACACTATTTCCTGCGAACAAAAGCCAAATCATTAATTTACTTCTCATGAAAACTCTTCTCTTACTTCGACGTTGATATTTGCCATTAGAAAAACAACGCGATGCAACATGTCGCAAAGCATTCATCTCTCGAACTGTTTGTCATTTGCATTAGCAAACACACAAGAGAACGAGAAGAACAAGTAATTCACATCCTCTTCTATTAATTGAATAGCTCTTTAGTTCGATATATTTAGATACATTGAATAGCAGAATTTTATTTGACAAAAAAAAAACGAAGAAGAAAAAAATCCGATCGACACTAAACATATTCACTGGCGTCATCTTTGCTGAGAAATCTGATTTGTTATTCACCATTGAAACTAAGATAAAACACAACAAAAACGAATTCTCTCATTTTGGTTTGATAAATGATGGCGTTAAAAAGTTCGTAAGTTCTTTATCTTTCAGCATATTCATAAATTCTTGTTTCGATATTTTATCATCTTCATTTAAATCTAAAATCGCCATGATTTCATAGGTAACATAGGAGACACTGAATTTCTCTTGATCGATTCCATAGAGAATAAAAAGTGCTTGAACAATCTGACTGATTTCACTGTAATCAATTGTTCCGTCACAATCATGATCGAATGCATCGTACAACCATTCGAGTTTTTCTTTTGGACTACTTGAATTACTATGTATGTAGATAGCTAAGAGAAATTCATCGAATTGAATGAAACCATCCTTCGATATGCGATCGAATGCGCGAAAAATAAATTCCGAATAGATTTGCGAACTTTTCGATGGAAGTAATTGTTGATAGAATTCGATGAATTCAGTTTTAGTTAAACGACCTGAATGACAACGTTGTCGAAATGTTTGATAGTAACGTTGAATTTGTTCGGAAGAGAATTTCGTTCGTTTAATAAGATATTCGATTTGTTTAGTTGTTAATTCGTCATTGATCGTCGTAAATGTTGGAAGATCTTCTTCATTCGATTGGGAATCCGCTCGCCATTGTGTATTATTAAACATAGGACTCATGAGTTCGAGTAAATCAATTGAATCTTTACATAGAAGAAGAAATTCATTGAAGTTAAGTTCACCATCATGATTGATATCATATTTATCAAATAAAAGTTTTAATTCATCTAATCGATCATTTTTTAATATTCGGCCATGTATGTGATAGACTAAATGGCATAGATCGAGAAATTCTTCTCGATCGATTTGTCGATCATGATTGATATCATAAAGTAGAAACATCCATCGAAGTTTTTCATTGAGATCGGTTTCGGGCAATGTTATTGCTTTGAAAAAGAGAATTTCTTTGAAATTTAATCGACCATTTTTATCCGAATCGATGTGATTAAATAAACGTTCAAGTAACGGTTGAGTATTGGACAGATGACTTAATTCACTTGAATATAAATCACAGAATTCTTCGAATGTCACATAACCACGCGGATAATGCGTGAGAAATCTCATTTGAAATTGATCGATTTGTTTTCTCGTAAAATTCGTATGTAAAGTTATGTACGATAGATCTTTCTCGCTTAATTCAGGCCGGTCAAGAGCACCGGGATAGATGTTTCCCATCGTATGTAATATTTGATCTGCTGACAATCTGTGAATTTGTCTAACAGTGTGTGTGTGTGTGTGTGTGTGTGTTTTTTTTTCTAGTTTCAGAAAAAAAAAGAAAAACTTTTTTCCCGGAACAGAAAAGAATGATAACGATAGAAGTCAGTCGGAAGAATAAGAGAAAAAAACTCTTTGTTAGTGTGCATGAGTCATAGTAACCAACATGTTAATGTTTTTTTTCCTACTTCTCGTCTTATTTCAGATCAAATGTAGTGTCATGGTTTTTTTGCAGAAAAAAGTTTTATCACGTTGTTTTCGTTTGTTATTTTCTTTAGCTTGGAAAACACTTCTTTTGTAAGACATTTGAAGAAGAGGAAAAAAAAAGATCTAATCTTTTCGATCTCTAGTTTTCCCGTTTTATTCTCATTTACAACTTATTTATCTGGTCATACTCTTCGAGTTGATATTGAATATTAATAAAGCAAACAAATAGCAAATGTCTCGAAGTGTTCGTGATCTTCGTGAATTAATCTGTCTTTCACGATTCGGTTTTCGTTCGGATGAAAATCCAGCTGAATACGAACAACAATCAACTAACAATGAATCCGTTCTTTTCTATTTCGATCCATCGATTTTAACCAATTGGCTTGAATTAACCGGAACACATTTAGAAAATCTTCGTTTACTTTCAACAAATACGCTCGTAAATTTATTCTTTTTCTGGTTGAAACAATTCGATTACGAACACAAACGAGATCTATTCCGTATGGAAATTGATTTATTCACTGAACATTTAGTTTTTGCTTTGACACCGAACAGTCTCGATTCGAATGAGATCATTGAATTTGCTCAACAAGTTCTTCACGATCTTCACGCACAATTGAAAACGAATTCGAAAGAAAATGATTTCGAATTTTTACTATCGATTGATGTTTTCAATCGATTTCAACGTGATAATCAATATCGAAATTTGTTAGCTAATTTACCGGAAAATCTAACGAATAATATCACGAATCATTTGCATTTACAATGGATGTTAGCCATTCGAGCATTCGGATTAGTTACGATTTGTACAGCTGCAGTGAAATATTTTGACAACATACAAAAATCTTTGCAAGCTGAAAGTCCATCGACAAGTTCGAAGCAGAAAATAAGATTTTTATTTTTTGAAAATCTTGAAGTATTTTTGTAGATGTCTACCTATCGGACATACCGGATCCATATCCAGTTACAAAGCCAATCGATCAAATACGAAATCGAATACTAATTGCATTGAGGTTCGATGAATAATTTAACATTAAATAATCTTTTTTGTTTTGTGTTTTTAGGAAAGGTTATATTGAAGTTATTGAATATTTTATTAAAACAAATCAATTAACTGGCGAACCTCTTGATGAACAAAATCGTAATATTCTATTCCATGCGTTACCTTTAGAAAATACGCCAATGATTGAATATCTCATAAAATCAGTTCAGTTTTGTTTCTTCTTTTTTGTTTCCCCTGACTTCGATTCTGTTATTTAGAAGCTTCCCAATCTCGATATAAATTCAATTGCTCAATCCGGAAATAGTCTTTTGCATTTATGTGTTACTCTTCAACGTCGTGATTATCTTCAATTAATCATCGAAACCTATCCCAATGTTAATATCAATCAATATAATCAACAAAATGCGACGCCTCTTCATCTTGCAATTATCTATAATAATTTCGAACTAATTCAATATTTAATTCAATCAGGTGCTGATCGAACTTTGCTGATGAAGACTAAAACTTGTTTGCAACTAGCCGAAGATTTTCAAGAGAAAAATGTGATTGAATTTTTTTCGAAAATTATTTAATAAAATGAATTTTGTTTATTTATACGCATATAATTAATATTTAAGCAAAGAAATTGAGAGTGAAGAGTGCACATGAAAGGAAATATAGAAGACAATAACAACAATAGGGAGGGTAAACAATAGAAATCTATGAGAGGCTTTTGAAAGAATTACATTCTTGGCTTGTTTTTGTTCTTAAAACAAGGAAACCAATTCTCGGATTTCACTTGTAAATCTTTATTTGGACATTTTTCTTCGAATTGAATTCCCGATGCGAATAGATTCAATGCTTGTCGATGCACACGAACTTGAATTTCATTGCCAGTTACTAATTCACCATCACATGACCAATTACCCGCTTGTTTACGACCGGTATTTATCGGTCGTATGAGAACTTCACTCACACGATAACGTTCAACATTGGGCAGATCTTCAATCGATCGACTGTCATTAGCAACTTGCCAAAGAAATCGAAGAAAACCCGTTCGCCACGAACGTTTGACCAGAATTAAATCAAATGTTCCATCACCTAAATAACAAAAGACGAAACTTCATTGGAAACTCAAAAGTTCGTAAGACACTTACCGAGATGAACAAATGGTGACATGCCGTATTTACTTTTGGCACATCGACATGGCATATTTAAACAATTGACGGTTGTATATCGTCCTTCACGTTTAATTTGTAATGGTAATTGATTTTTGTTTGCATTGATGGTTTGTTCGTCGGAACATTGGCCGCAATTTCGACTGCAAAATTTCGATTTTGGCAGAACTAATTTTTCAATTGTATCCGTCGATTGAGTTATTAATTGTTGACAATCAGGTGCAACTGTTGATGTACCACCAACAGAATTTGTTGTCTGTGAATGAGCATTTTGCACAGTTTCTGGTGAAGACAATGTTATTGTTAATTCACTATGATATGATGTATTACGAATAAATTGACAGAAACCTGCCAAATCGTATCGTAATGGTCCTAGAAAACGCCAATTATCTGATTGATGAATAATATCACCGAAAAATCCATAGGCAAGCATCGTAGCCATAAATCGAACGAAACCGTTTTCATTATGAACCTAAATCAACAATAAAATATCAAAGAAACCAAATAATTATCGATTTTCCTACAGTCGTTATATCGATGAGAAGTGATTCGCCGACAATAATTTGCAAAGCACTGGTTACAGGATCATTCAGACCCGTTGTACCGAAAACAACTGCGTCCGTTGAACCAGCTGGTATAATTCCAATACGCATTTTCGGTCGAATTAGATTTACATGCGGATTATCGATGCTGATTTGTTCGTCTCGAGCTGTTCGCAGTAGAAGTCCATGACATAATTCAGCAAACATGCCATCGCCACCTACACATATGAGTCCATCGTAATCATTTAACATTTCATTTAAAATATATTCTTGGGCATGATTTGCTCGTTCGGTGTAGATTGTTTCGACAAATATATTTGCTTCTTCAAATATTGGCAAAACTGTTTTGTCATAGACCAAACGTGCTCGACCTCAATAGAAGAAAAAACATTGAGATACTAATTAAATCGACGTGTGTTTATCTAGAAAATACCTTTGCCAGATAAGGGATTGACGAAAGCAAGAAGCCGATGTGGACGTTGGCTCAAAGTCGAGAGACAAAGATTTAAATTAGTGTATAATTCATTCGCAAGTTCTTCACTGTCTAATTCTAATTCGAGTGTTTTGATGGCCCATTGAATTGAATTTGAAACATCGACATAACGGATTTTGATCGCAGTTTTAGCTAGGAAATCATCATTCAACGGTTGATTTGATGATGATGATGAAAAGAAACGTTTGAAACTGAATTGTCGACGTTTAAAACTGCTTTGAGAACTTTCAGTTGTTAATGTTATTTGACTGATTTCACGTGATTGTTCGATTGAGGTTATTTGTGGAAAATCTGTGTTAACTTCGAGTGAAGGCGTTGTCTGAAGACTTGTATTCAAACTTCTCGATGATTTCTTCGATGTTGAAACAATTTGTTTGACATTTAACAAATGATTTAATGTTATTGTTTGAGGAATATTCGAGCCGATTTTTTTGTCATTTAACAATTGGAAATTTAATCGAGTGAATGCTGGTCGAATATGCTGAGTTGGAATGTCAACTGACGTGAAATCGGTTGAGCTTTCTGTTTGAATATCATCGATATAAATACGTAAACGACAGAGATCAGATTTAATCAAGCAAGTTGTTGAATATAAAACGGACGGCATTGGAATGAAAAAACACAAAAACAAAATAACTTGGCTTTTAACACAGCAATTAAATTATAGGAAAACTTTTTTTTTTCTATGTACAATATTATTTATACAGGTTGGAGAGGCCCGTCGCACGTCGAAGGATAATTTGCGATGACATCATTCAGGCGTAGGGTAATGGCTAGAAAAAAAACCAAGGAAGAGTGATGATTTGCGTCACTTTTAGATGGATAGATAGTAACGGTTTCTATGCGGCGTGTTTTTTACCTGCTGTCTCGTTTTTATTTTTGTTAATGTGAGATGAAAGAAAAAAAATCTCTGTCAACTCGGATTGATGCAGAATGACCTTCGCATTTGAATCGAACAAAAAAAAACATTTATTGACATATAAGAAAAAAAACACGCTGAAGAGAAATAGAAAGAACGAACGAACGCGAACGAACGTTTTGATAGCTAGTTGCTACTCATGAGGATGATGATGATGATCATTATTTCTTGAAGAAAAAGCTCAGCAACCAATACAAACAGATAGATGGCGTGCTCAACTCAGTCGTTTTTTTTCGAGCGAAAGAAATTTTATTTGTAAACGAAAAAAAAAAGTTTTTTTTTTCAATGAAAATATATTTTTATGGATGAATCATTTTCTAACATAAAAACTTAGCAACGACCTCAATCGAACGAGTTCATGGCTGATGAACTTCACCTTTTAACATTTTAGTCAAACGTATTGCCATAAGATGGAGAAGTACATGATTATATCGCCGATTGGCGAAGGATCCTTTGCTAAAGTTTATCGTGGTCGAGAGAAATACACTGGACGAGTTCGTTTACTAATTGATTATTTATAAAACAAATTTGAACGTTATTATTTAGGATGTTGCGTTGAAATTTATCTCGAAATTAGGTAAATCGGAAAAAGATTTGTATTTCCTCCGACGAGAAATCGAAATTCTACGAAGAATGAAACATGAAAATATCGTCGAAATGATCAATCATTTCGAAACGAACAATGAAGTAATCATTTTGAACTATTTTTCTATTTCGATTTGATTTTGAACTATTTTTCGACAGATTGTCGTGGTTACTGAACGTGGTCTTGCTGATCTCTATCAACTGTTAGAAGACGATGTTAGTTTACCCGAAGAGACTGTACAGAAAATTGCTTGTCAATTAGTTTCAGCACTTCATTATTTACATTCACATCGAGTTCTTCATCGAGGTTTGTGGAAAAATATCGGAATGAACTTTGATCTTGTGATTGATTCGATTGAATAGATATGAAACCGCAGAATATTTTAATTTTCCCCGGTGGAAAAGTGAAATTATGTGATTTTGGGTAAGTGAATTTGAATTCCATCAGAGAAAAAAACGCTACGATCTTGTAAATCAATGTAGATTTGCTCGAAATATGACAATGGATACCATGGTTTTGACATCGATTAAAGTTTGTTTTCAATTGAAATTCTTTTTTTTTTGATCGAAATTTAATAAAATCTTCTAGGGAACACCGTTGTACATGTGTCCAGAATTAGTCGATGAAAAACCTTACGATCATTCGGCTGATCTCTGGTTTGTCAAAATATGGATTCTTAATTTTGTTTTACATTTCAATTTTCAGGGCTCTTGGTTGCATTCTCTACGAAGTCTATCACGGGAAACCACCCTTTTTTACTAACAATGTTTTTCATTTGATCAAAATGATTGGCAAAGGTAATTATTACGTGTTTAATATTCGATTGTGAACTTGATCTTGATTTATATAAATTCAGAATCTGTGAAATGGCCAAAGCCGATCACTCCTGATATGCGCAGTTTCTTAGAAGGTCTTCTAACAAAAGATTCGAATCTTCGTTTGACATGGCCTGACTTGTTGCAACACCCATTCGTTCGAACGGGAGTTAAATGTATGAATAGAAAGTCATTTTTAGTTTCTTTTTCTCGATGAATTTAATGTTTAGTACCGACTTTAACTGAATCGATTGTTGGCCCATTGACACAAGCTCCAACGGAAGAACAACGAATTTTGAAACAGCAACAAATCAAAGCTAAAGGCGTTTCGAGAGGCCCGTCGAAACTACTTTCGAAATTTATGCCTGATGAACATCGAAAAGTAAATGTGCTTTTTTTTGTCTTAAATTAATACAATAAATACCGAATGCTTTGAAAAAAAAGGATGCACAGAAATCTCCTGGAAACAAAGATAAAACTCCAAAGAAAACCAAAGTTGCTGCTCCTCCGCCTGTTGAAGTACAACAGCCGCCACCTCCTCCTCCTTCGTCTGCTCCTCCTCCTGTTTCCATACCGATTCCCGTTACTGTCGAACCTGTTGTCAGCAAATCAGCGATTCCTGTCGATTCCCTATCGGTTCAAGAAGAAAAATTCTCGTCTGCTCGCGAAACACCGCTAACCGCTCGAACAGCCGAAGAACAAGATGTCGAACAATATGCCGAACAAATCGAAATCATGTCACCCGAAGATCTCTTCGGTTTACTTCATCAAAAATCTTTTATTGAACTCTTAGAAAATGTTTCAACACGAATTCTTCCGAAATTATTAGAATGTACACTCAACGGTGCGTCATTCTATCGAAATCTCATGAAAATCTTTCGATTTATTCTTCAATCGGATCTCGATCCTCATTTAATCATTTCATTTTGTCAAACAATGCAAATCCCCAGCACACAATTGAAACATCTTCGATCCATTCTCGAGCATGCAACTATTCGAAAAGAAGTACAGAATAATTCCGTTTGTATTGATCAATCAATTCTCTCCTTGATTTTAGCCATGGTTTGCTCATGTACTCTTCGATAATTTGAGTCTTGTTCGTCTTTGGTTTGAGCTGATAACTGCATATACACTTCAGCAATTGGACGAAGAACAATGTCAATTATATTTGGCAATGTCACATGAAATTCTCTCTCAAACAGCAACGATTCTCAATGTTGCATCGAATTTAGATTATGCAATCTGTTGTGAGACACTAATGATTCTTATTATTCTTTGTGAATCGTACGAAGATGCATCACCATTGCTTTGCCAAGCTTGGTATGATCCAGTACGATTAGATCAATGTCAAATTTGGCCGTCTATCGCTCAGTTAATCACAAAAACTCCTAAAACTGATAGTAAAACAAGAAAGTGTAAATAATTCGAAATTGTTTCGTCGTATTTCAGGTTCGAATGCTGAACTCTATGATGAAACATTGATGTACACAGTTGCAGTTATGGCAGCATTGACCTATCCGTCTCAATGTTTGCCTGACGAGCTACTCGAAGCGAAGATTCGAGTAAAATTTCCATCGATTATCGAAATATTCGAATCATTTGTTTTTTTTCAGGTTGCGAATTCTCTCGCTTTGAAGCTATTTGAACCAAATTTCGCATCATTTCGTGATGTTTGGCTTGGCCAATTTCGTACTGCAAAATGTGGTTCCAATATTCTCAAAGTAGATTCATATTCTCTTGAAAAAAATTCATATTTCTTGTATAATTAGGCTATGTATGGCATGTGTTTATCAACACCACGTTTTACTTCATTCATTTTCGACGGATCATTTCTTTCGAATGAGTTACTTAGTTTACTACGTGGCGAAGTAAATCATTGAAATCGAATCTTTTGCCTTTAAAAAATCGTTTGTTTTTTTTGCTTTAGGTTGCAATCGAAGAGTCCGATGCCGATGAAGCCATTGAACTGTCGATTCATCTCAGTACTGTAATGATCAAACAGATTATTCTACAATAGTAAATTTTCATTGAAAAAAGCGAATAGTTATGATTGTGATTGTTTTCAGTGAAAATCAAACGAGAATCGATCTACGAAGTCAATTGACGGTTAAAGATGATCGAAGATTAGACCGGTAAAATCGAGGAATTTTATTTCGATCTTCGATTGTTTTGTTGTTTTCAGAATTCAACCAATTACAAATCACATCGCTCAATTAGCAATAACAAGTCAAACTTTACCACAACGTGCTGCTTGTGCTCTTCATCTTGTCTATGCGATCTATTCCGGAATGAAATTCCTCTTAAATGCCGATGAATACATCGACAGTCTCTCGGCAGTATTTGTTCAATCGGAATGTGATTTCATCGTTCGATTTCCATTTCACCATGGACTTCTCGATGGGCTGATCATGTTGATTTTTCATATTGTTCATACGGATCCACAGAAATCGATCGGCACGTTAATCGATTGCGGTTTATTTCATATTCTTTGGCAGCAAGTACGTGCCGCTTTTCAATCGTTACAAACGAATGAAGAGACGCCGAGAACAATGGTGACAACGCCAGATTGGATTTTAATATCTCGAGATGGGATTCATCAAATTTTACAATTAACTTTAGAATTATTTCTTCAAGTAAAAAAAACACATAAGCAAATTCAGTTTTTTCTTAGTTGAACTTCATTTCAGCGTATGCATAAATGTTTAAGCCTATTTATTCAACCAGAAAGTATTGTTTTCGAATCATTGAGCATGATGTTAAGCAAAGAATTAGTCGAACAACTTGATTCAAAGTAAAAACAAACAAACATAGTTTTCAAAGAAAACGATCTTTTTTGATATTAGATCTGCACAATTAACAACTGATGTTGTGACATTGACATGTCATATATTCATGTTTCCATTTTCGATTGAAACAAGTGAAACCTTTCTCGAACGAACACTTGAGTATAAAATTCGATAGACGATAAATTCCGATGTAATATTCGAATATTTAGATTATGTCAACGATTTGAAATCATTCCCAAACTCCTTTGGGTAGCTATGACACATCTGCCTATCGAACGAATCGAAGTACCAATTGGTTTAATTGCACAATTAAGTTATTATCAAGAAAGTACGAACAAACATGTTTTTTTTTTAATAATAAGTTTTGCAAAAATTCTTTAGCTGCTCGAAAGACGATCTGTCAAATGTTGATGAATGATGTTCAAGTAAAATTTCATCATCGATTGTTTTTTGTTTGTATGAGTTGAATGATTGGTTTTAGTTATGTCAATTCTATTCGAATGTTCTCTATGGACCCAATGAAAGTGAATTTATTCTTTGTGATACATTTTTCACATTCACAAATTTAATTAAAACAAACGAAAGTGTCGCGTCTTGTTTGAGTGATATTCTTTGTGGTCCAAAAAGTAAACCGAACTTTTTGTTTTTGTTTCTTCGTCAATCGAAAAAAAAACTATTCTGAGTAGATAATTTCGATGTTTTAATTCGTGCTCTCTCGGGAAGTAATCTAACCAAAGCCAAATGTTGTTTTCTCATGGGTCATATGACGAAATCATCGCGAACATTTTGTACAATACTCAAATCACATCCGGATGTGCTCGATCAATTACGACAATGTTGTTTCGAAGAAGATTCACATGTTCGAAAAGTAAAATCAATCAAAACAAATTGAAAAAAAAAACTCTACACTTTTGCTTTTCTATTCGGTAAAATAGATGGCTTTTTTTGTCCTTGGAAATTTCATTTCAACAAACGAAATTCTCTACGAATATGTCGATGAATTAACGCCATTTCTTGTGCAAGCATTGAATGATACGATTTCAAAAATTCGTTCACATGCTGTCAGTACGTATCATCGAAAGTCAAGCCTTTTCGTTTGTTTACTTATTCATTTTATTGCTGTTGAATAGATACTCTCGGGTTTCTCGCTCGATATCGTCTATCGAATCGTTTAGTTGAACTAAAAGTTCCCGAGAAATTACTCGACGTTGCTTGTCACGACACACACGTGACTGTTCAAGAATTTGCATTACGTGTACTCAAACAAATGGTCAAATACGATCAAGCAAAAGAAGTAAACGAAGAGAAAGTTTTAAAGAAAAAAAAAATTATAAGCAAAAATTTGACTTTAGATTCTTCGAGAATGTAATGCAACTGAAAAACTATCGAATTTACTTTCGAATATCTGTTCACAATTGGAAACCAATCAGTACAGTGAAGTCGATGGTTTAGTTGAAGAATGCGAAGAACTTTTAAATGTTTTCATCGAACAATGTCCAACTAATTAGAATTCATTTGTTTTTTTTTCTCTAGTCTCTTGGATATGTTTCTTTGTTTTTTTCCAAACATTATATTATCACATAAAGATTGTGTAAATAAAGTTTGTTCCTCACGTATATACAAACATCTATGTAAGCCAGGGGAGAATAGATAAAAAATGACTGACGATCGATTGTGTTTATCGATTCTTTGTTTGTCCGTCGAACGATGATGATAAATTTTCTTATTTCGCATTCATTTTCATTGAAATGTCTTCGTTTTCATGTGTACCATGGGGTTATCTTGAACCAATTAATAATATTTATCCACGTGGAATTTTAACTAAATCAACGTATATTGTCGGACGTCATCCGAACGAATGTGATTTAATCTTAGATTCGAAAGAACTTCGTCAACATGAATATTTTATTCATTTAAGCTCGAAACATTTCATAATTGAATCGATTGATAATGGACAATCGGTCATTTTTCGTGATGTTAGTCGAAATGGTTGTTATATTGATGGTGAATTAATTCATCAACGAAAGGTTCTGCTACAAAATAGTGAACATATTATGTAAGAAAACGGACAAGTCAAATGAAACAATTCGTTTTCTGTTTAGTTCTCTAGCTTTGAAAGAAAATCGTGCATATCGATATGTACATTTATCGGGTTTATTTGGAGTGATTAATCTCGATGAACGATATTTAAAAGCCAATCTGCTTGGCTCAGGTTCGTTTGCTAATGTCTATCGAGCGATATCTCATGTTACACAAACACGTCGAGCAATTAAAATTATCAATAAAGATCAATGTGAAAAGCAAATCGGACCCGGTTTTTCGAAATATCTCTATCGAGAAGTGTAAACACATGCTGAAATTTCTTCTTCTCGATCTTTCCTTTGAATATTTAAGATCGATTCACGGAAGTGTTGATCATCCGTGTATTCTTCGTCGATTCGATGTTTATCATGAAAAATCCGATCTATTCGTTGAAATGGAATACGCAGCTGGTGGTTCGTTATACGATCGAATTCATAAAACTTATATTATGGACGAAGATGAATGTAAATTCGTATTCTATCAAATTGGTTGTGCGTTAGCTTATTTGCATCGATTAAAAATAGTAAGTAGAGATCGTTCGTTTTTCTTGATCGATTACGATTGTGCGTAGGTTCATCGAGATATCAAACCAGCTAATGTTCTTCTCATGTCAACTGACAGAGAAACAGTCGCAAAATTAAGTGATTTCGGTGTTGCAAAATATGTTTATGCATCATCGAGATATTTAAATACAACGATTGCCGGTACACAACAATTCATGGCACCCGAAGTACAATTTCAAACTGGACATTCGACAAATGCTGATGTAAAATAAACTTTGAAATTTTTCGATGTTTTTTGTTTGCTAAAAAAAACTCAATTTTAGGTCTGGTCATTTGGTATGACATTGCTGAATGCGTATGTTGGCGATAATGTCTTTCGATTACGAGGCATTCGAGCGTTGAATTCAGTTTCACATGCGAAAAAAGATTTAAAAGAAATTCTCATGAAAACTCTCGAAAAAAATTCCTATGCTCGACCAGATATGAGTCAATTATTTCGTTACGCATGGTTTCGTGATAGTGCTTGTTTTGAACGTATACAAAAACTTGTTCATCTTCAAACTGGTAAATTTTTAAGTTTACCCTATGAAAGATGATTTTGTCTGCTGCCATTTGACGTTGTTTTCCTACGATAAATCTTCGATTTTCTCTGTCTGTCTGTCTCTCTCTCTCTCTTTTGTGTCCATAGCAAATCTGTTTTCTCTGTTCTTCCTTCTTCTTCTTCTTTTTTTTTATAAACAGTGTGAATATCAATAAAAATCTATGTCGGAATTATTTTGGAATATGATCTCGAGTTGGATTTTGTATTTGTTCGTAGGTTTCAACAAGAAAATGAGCGATATGTGTCCATTTAACGAGCATCTCTTCGATTTGTTCGATATTCATAGATTTTGGAATACAATTCGAGTCACCTTGTTGATGACAGTTGAGTTCAGCTGTTTGAACTAGTTGATCGATCGTTTGAATCGCTTCAACAATTGATGTCAATGGCGAACTGTCCGATGGACATGTTTGACTTGTTAATTGACTTCTATTCGGTGGAATTGAAAAAGATTTCGGAAAACGAAAACATTTTGTGAGAAGAAAAGATGAATTTTTAGTCATACTAAGAGAGAAAAAAAAACGATTTGAGAAGAATCAAATGGCGCCTGCTGTTAAATATCTCGTCATTTTTGTGAAATTATCAAATAACATCATCGTTATTTGTTTATTTCTGACGTCAACCTTTGCCAGAGAAGAAGAAGAAGAAAAACGATAGATTTTCTGTTGGTATCTCATACTGGGATTCTAAAGAGCAATTGTCTGTCTTCGAATCTTTTTCTTCCTTTCCTCTTGTGCTAATGAGACGATAGGATCTTCTCTAGTTTTTCTGTACATTTTCTAGAGAAAAGAATTTGGCAAACGTTGTGATTATCACCAACGAGGAGAAAAACAACAGATAAAAAAAATCAAGATAGTTGTAACTTTTTATCCTTTCTTTCATCGTTACAACGTCATATTTATATCGACCGAAAAGAAAAAGAAATATCTCAAAACACTCCGAACGATGATTACTTGTCTTGTTTATTGTGTTTCTCTTAGAATAACGTAGAGAAAGGAAACAACCTTACGGTACGATACTTAGTAGAACTCGTACAGTGCGATTGTTATCCTAAAATATACGTAGTTAGAACAATATAAACATTGAGAACAAATTGTTTTAGATTTGTTTAGTTTTCATAGTCGAAAACAATTCGATGACATTCACATTTAATGAAGTATCGGTAACAACGAGTGATGAGGTCAATATGTCGTCATCGGACCGGAAATTTCCAATGGAACAAGACGAAACAGAAGATCTGGTAGCACAATTGTCTGAACCATCGATTGACAGAGAAATCGAAGAAGAAGAAGAAGAAGAAAGTGATCGATCATCTTCTGATGAATCCAATCGAAGCAATAATTCTCAACAAAAAAGTCCCAATCATCGTAAAGCACGTTCTGTAAGTTTTGCTCCAGTAGTTGAAGAATATGAAATCCCATCACGTTATGATCCGTCGTATGTTTCACCGTGTCAACCGACAGATTATCTTGATGCACTTGTTGAAAGTTATAAACTGCAAACGCTAACAACTTTATATCCATTTCATTATCAAGAAGAAAAAAAATACGTTCCGAAAACGACACATACACGTTTGACTCCTAATTGGCGTGAACATCGTATTCGACATTTAATGAATCGATTGGAAGAACTAAGTTTATGGGATCGAGAAGAAGAATTGAAAATTTCACAAGCCGAATTTTTACGTGCACAAAAATTCGAACAAATTCAAGATCGACAACGAAATCATGATTTATGTTTGAAATTAATGCGGCAACGACATGAAAGCGAAATGGAAAGTGCTATTCTTCTCGATCGAACAATCAGCAGTGTCAATGACGAAAATACTGCTGCAAATATCGCTCGAGCAATGAGCTCAACATCGCCATTGCTCAATCGTACTTCTTATGATGTTTCATCGAAATCTTCGGCTTTTAAACGACGTCAAAACGATGTGCCGATTTGCAAGACACCTACTGGTCGTTATCGACAATTCGAAACAAATATGGATAATAAACTTGAATTGATCAATCGAACATGTCAAATCGATCGAGATAAGACACAAACATATGCTTCCTATCGAGCTTCATCTCTGCCACCAACAGTTGTACCATTATTTAGCGAAACTTATGCAACACTACTTTCGATACCGAATAGATATTCATCGAATCGATATCGATCGAATAGAGATTCACACGAACATGCATCGAGTCCTGATTACGAACGACTTGTTCGAGCACATTCAAATCGAGATGTTCGTGTACCATTGAAAGAAGATAGCGACGACAACGACGAAGAGATTGATCATAATTCACGTTTTCATTTGAATTCATCACGTGATTATTCGTTTATTCATTCTCCTCAACCAAAATCAACGAAGATTCATCAACGAAGTCTCAACGATGATCTCAATGCCATAACACAATCATCGTTGGAAACAAACAAAAGTGTCCTACGAAATCTAACGAATTACCGCTCATCATCAGAACCACGAGATAATGATACGAATGACAATCTGAATTATTACTCAACATCGAAAATGAGACCGTTTTTATTAACTCGATAATTCTATTTATGTTTTTGTCTCTCCTCGCTCTTTTTCTTACTAATGCTTTCATCAAATTTAAATCTCAGTTTTTTCTTCAAAACATTTACAAAGTAGAAATAAATATAGACACATCCGTATGATTTTCAATGTTCATCGTGGACCAATTATCATTGATTTAGTCAGTGATTATTAAAAACAGTAGTAGGTGGCATTAGTTATTTTAGAAATCTGATCAATCTAATTAAATAGATTTGCATAATCATGAACAACAATTAACGTATAAAATGCTTATGATTATGTACGTTTTACTGAACTATGTCTTTCTATCAATACATTCATCGTCTGTAAATCAATAATAAACAAAAAACGAATATTTCCCTGTTGACAATCAGTCTGTGTTAATAATATTGATTCAAATTACTCGCGTATATACAGATTTCATTATTTTGTTTTCAGTTTTGAGACTCTAAAACAGCAAACGATTCGCTAGTAAAAAGAAGTGTATGTATTCAGAATCAAATCATCAATGAATAAAATTTATTTGATTTCACAACAAAGAGGAATTCCAAAAAAAAGAGAGAAAAAAACTGTTTACATTTGACTGACTAGTTTCATAAAATAGAAAACAAAAACAAAAGAACATTTATCTTTATCTGTAAAATCAATATCAAAGTTCACGTTTCGTTATTCGCTTGTCACCGCATCATGATTCTATTGTTTGGTGAAAATTCATTCGTCATTGATACCTAAAAATAGAACAAGAATAATGTGTAAATATAAACTATAAAACAAAACGCTGAGAGACGGAGAGAGAGAGAGAAAAAGGCACAAAAGACTAATCCTTCCTATCCACAACCTGAAAGCAACCATAAAATCATGTCGAATGGACACTTTTTGGTTGTGAAGAGGATATGATTACGAGTGTGAAGGCAGACAAAAACAAAGCATTATTTCGACTTACCATTCCACTATCTAACGAACATTGCGATGTTCGACATGTTGGCAATGGTTGATGATTCAATGTCATATCAAGCAATGAATTTGACAATGTTCTTGACAATGGTCGATCTCGTTTATTCGTTGGATAATCAATTAACGATGAAACAACATTGACATTGTTGTTCGTGATGTCAACCAGTGAACTTGATGAACCACGAAGTTTGTCGAGCTCATTTTGTATACGTAGACCTTCCATTTCATTTGTTTCAAGAATAGCTTCTTTCAAATCATCGCAAAATTTCGTTCGATCATGTTCATTTCGCGCATTGAACATGATCAGATTCTCTTCATTCATGTCTGTTTTACGTACAAGACGAATAGCATAATGATAATCTAAAGAAAGCCGATTGATCATCTCGTTTTGTTCTTCTGACTCGAAAATCGATAGACTTACAAGGTGTTTCAAAAAAATAAATATTCATCGCAGATAGACGAAATATTTGTCGAAATTCTTGATTTTTCTTTCCCGATAATTTTGTAATCTAATCGAGAAAAACAAAACCTGATCATCTTGTTTCTCTCTCTCTTCATCCTACGACTTACGATAAGCAAATCATTGAATAAATAAACTTCTCGTTGATGTGCTGTCAATTTTTCACGTTTAATTACGTCGTAGATTTCATATAACCGACAATAGCATACTAATCGACGATGTGCTGCAATTAATGTTGGTTTCTTTCCCAGCAATGTTTGTTCGAATAGTGTAACTTGAGTTACATGATCATTATCAGGCCGAAATTCTTCCGAACGTATACGCTCGTAAATGGCAGTTAAATCGTTTGCATTAAGATCTTCGCCATCATCAATAGCTAAAGACATGCATAATAATGATGATTAAGAATAAAGTTGAATGTCTGTTGACATATAATTTTCTCTCATTTCTTCTCGCTTGTTTTAGCTTAACAACGACAAGCGAACGATAGCAATGAGTGGTACTACTGCATGCGAACGGGTCGATGATTTATAGATGATGATTTTCTTCTATGCGTTTCTCTTCTTCTCTCTCGGTCTCTCTCTCTCTCTCTCTCTCTTTCTCCTCAACATATATCCAAAAAGGAAACGAAGAAAAAGCCGCACTCGCTCTCTGTCTGTCTCTAGCGTCTCTCCGGTTCAGTGCAACATTTTTGCTCCGCTTCCGTTCTCTGCCGTTGCTGCGATTTGCGGAAAGAATCAGTCTAGTATATAGTATTGTGAAAATTGAAATGATCGATTTTGATTCTATTCTTTCCTCCTTCTTCTTCTTCTAGCTTTTCTCATTGACAAAGAAAAAGAAGAAGAAAAAAAAAGCAATAATTTCTCTTGTTCTCTCTCTCTCCTGTTTCTCGGGCTTTTTCTTCTTAACGCTAATAATATTACTGACATGCAGAGAAAACTATTCGCACGAGTCGAAGCTAAATTCGATTTTAACTATGAGCGAAAGACCTTGACAGAATTGATGATAAGAAAGAAAGAAGTAGTAGTAAACGACTGAGTGAATAAGTGAATGAACGGTTGTTCTCATAGAAGCGTTTTTTTCCACTTGTCTTTAATGAACGAGTTTTGAATTGTGCGCTAAGCGGAAATCAGCGCTCTCTTCCTCTCTCTCTGGTGTCTCTCGTTGCCTCTTTATAGCAATCAAACGGATGGAGTGTCTAGAGAAAGCAAAAGCAAGAGCTATTCCTCGAGCAACGGTAGTAGTGGGTGTTTCCTCTGCATTTGAAAAGAGAAACCGTATGATTCGATTTTCTTTCTACTTTCTTACCCTTCCGTTTTACATACGATGTATACATATAAGAAAGTTTTTCTTTGTTCAACAAAATTTATTTAGACTAAATGTACAGGATATACATTAATTAAAACTAACTTTTAATGCTTGTCAAAGTAATTGACATCGACAATTCATTCGAAGTCAATATAAATAAAAAAAACTGTGGATCAACAAAGAAAAAACTCGAGCAAATCATCAAACTATTAATTCAAAAGAAGGAGAAGAGAATGTCAGTCAATAACTGAAATGTATTCGATTTCTCTAGATAGTAGATTACTAAAAAAAATCAAATTTCGTCTGTCATATGCATTGGAATTCATTAATCATATCAATCTTCTAAGATAAAACTGAAATTCTATCTCATACATGAAGATCATCTTATTCAAACTCGAGCTTTTCCCATAATTTTCTGTCATTGTTCTGTCGTTCTTCTTTTTTTAACGATCCTAGTTCGACTAAAATAATGAACTTACATGACAAAGGCTTCGTATTACATTCACATCAGTTCAATATTGTCTAATCTGTTTCATCTTTTTTTCTTCATTTGCCCTATTTGGCTGCGCTTCGCTAGCTCAATGTCTATCATCGTTGACAATGATGTTCTCGAAAATGACGGGATGCGCGCGCATCTCATTGAAATTCAAAGATATATAATAGGTCTCTGACTATTCTTATCGTGATTACTAATCAAGCAATAGTGCGTAATAGGATTAAAAAAGGACGAATTTTTCTTTTTGTGTTTTTCAAATAACTTACATTATTAGTATTTATGATTTGGGTGAAACAAATCTATGAATGTCGATGATGTTCGACACACCAAAGATTTATCTAGCAGAAAGAATCGAATAAATGCGTCGACATAGAGACACCAGTTTATCAGAATGAAGCGTACAGACACAGTGATAGAATAAAAGAGAGAGAGAAAAAAAAGAAAACGAGTTCCCGTTTGGATTGCCTTGTCGTCGTTTTTTTTCCCACATACAGATGGTCAATTTGCTAGTAGTACTGTTTACTCGAAGAAGCATTCTCTAATTGATTCTCAAGATGCGAGCTACGCATACAAGTCGAATGTCTAGCATATATACACACACATATACAGATGATGCTGTGTATGTTGTCCTTTCGATTATCTATTGATGCGCAAGCAAAATACGAGTATGTGTGTGTTCGCGTGGCTCATTACGAGAAACAAAGAAAAAACGAGGTCTTGGATAGTCATTACTCACTCGAACGATTGAATAAGATATGAATAAAGAAATTTTTCTACGTTGATCAGAGTATATATATATATAAGATTTAGAAAGGTTTCTTCCCCTTTCTCTTCTCCGATTCATTTCGGCTCATACACCGGCAAATTAATCTGACACGCAACTAACATACATGCATATGAAGCAAAAAACGAGGGAGAAAAGTTCCACATGCATTCTTTTGTCCGATCACGGAAACGCATACTGTCAAGAGAGAAGGAGAGAGAGACAAGAAAAATCAGGAGACATAGAAGGAAAAAAGAAAAGAAAACTTTTACTTATGCTGTAATCCGTCTCTTACATGAGCGTCTATGCAAGCAGGCAAACGAGAAACGAAGAAGAAGAAGAAGAAGAAAAAAAAGTGACAAATTGGCAATCAGTGCTATTCGCTTTTCTTACTACGGCAACTAATAGCCTGTAGTAATGGGAAAAGATTCATTATGTTCGGTATATTTACATTAGACAGAGAGAAAAGAAGTCGGTATTACATCTACGATACATATATATATATAAACGATCCATGCGCATTTTGATGAAATTATCATAAATGAATCAATCTTACCACGAAGATTTTTAATAAATTGTTCTAAACGCATTTTTCTTTCGGGTTTTATGTTGCGACTATGTAGATCTGTATTTAACATAATTATCGCGAATGCTAAAATGAATATTGTATCGACATTGACTAATGATGACGACGGATTTGTTGCGTAATAACGTTGACTAAACATCTAAATCAAAACGGAAAGAAAACGAATGAATAAGAAAATCGACAATAGCAACGAGATTTCTTTTTCAATTAAATCTATTCAATGAAACTCAAGTATTCTTCTTTTCTCTTTATTCAAGTGTCTTAAACGTTCTCAAAATTGATTTACCTTCATCAATTGTTCGATTTTCTGTGCTTCACCCTTTAATATAGGAAAAAGAAACGAGAAGAGTAAAGTAAAAGGTTAAAATAATTGAATTTCTCTTCCAGTCTTACTGGCAATCGAAATGACGATTGAAATTTCCTTAGTGCTAAATCGATCGGCATATCATGAAAATCAAATTCATTGACAAATGCACTAGAAAAGCAAAGCAAACAAACAAAAACTGTTTAAGAATAAATTTTATCTTGAAAATTTTACTGTAAAACGTCCATAGCAAATCGATCCTGCAGATTGCCGAGATATTCGCCAATCATTTGTCGACTGAGGCCTTTTCTTGCGAGAAAAAATCTCGCGACAGCTTGCGGATTCGAATCAAGAAATCGATGATTAATTAAATAGCGAATACCACGTTCAGGTTTCCTGTTCGCGCACAAGAAAGAAGAAAAAAATCAATCATATGTATGAATTCATCATAAAAGTCAACGAGATTTCCGTTTATTAAATATTCATTTATTTACTCGATTGGAAACAACATACTTATTAAATATATTTAATCCGGCTCGATAACAACGTCGACGATAGATTTCATCAGTACGAATTCGAACTAGACGGTCTTGGCCTTGAAGGAGAAGATATTCTTGTTCGGTGATGAACGGTTGGTGATTGATTTCGAGAGAATTCGACGGGGTGACTTGAGTTGCTGATGAGCTTGAACTTGTCGATTGTAGACTCATATTATCTCGATCGGAACAAATCGTTGGCGAAGGACTTGTACATGTAATTATCGATGGATCCGATTGTTCGCCGATCGTTGGCTCGAGTTTTCGTTTCCAGATCGGTGATGTTCGCGATGGCGAAAGAATCGAACGAGTTTTCAACGCGAGATTTCGCACTAGAAAAAATAATATCAACAGAAAAACTGTTAAGATTATCGTCTGATTGATGTTATATCGTAGTTAGTAAAGGTTTCCTTTTTTTTTTGTTTCTGTCCATGTGTTTACTTTTCTATTTAAGAGCAAGGTTAGATTAATTCTATTGATAAAATATGTTTTATCAATCATAGTCAAGGCTTTACCCGTTGGTGTTACTTTCCGAGTTTCCATTGGCGAATGTGAGAGATTTTCATAGAAATTCAAATGTTGATTCGTTTCGGTAAAATCACTGATATTCTCCATTTGATCGTCGGTTATAATACAAACACGTTTTCGATGATTATGCGAAAGATTTTCTTGTTGTTTGGTTGTTTCAATAAAATGTTCGAAGTTAATTGAGGGTAAATCGAGGTGATGATCGGCCGTTTTCGGTAATCTTAAACATGGTTTTAATGGTTTTCGAGAAATTGATAAACGTTTATTGGTTTTCACAGTTGCGCATAAATGACGAAAGTTTTCTTTGAGTTTATATTGTCGATAGGCACGTTGAATCGTTGTCGCAGCACGTCGACATCTCAAACTGCCTCCGTATTTTCTCTCGAGAATTTCGATTTGTTTATCATGAAGATCTTGTGATAGTTCATAGTTTGTTGATAATATCGAATGATTATCAATGAGCGTTGTTGGTTTTGTATCACGAGCAAGTCTATCGAATAAAAGAGAAATTACGACATTCTTGTCTTAGTTGTTCTTTTTTTCATTTCACAAAAATAATTCTTTGCCTTGGAACTGTCAAAATTGACGAACGATGATGATGAATGGCAAAAAAAAAGGAGAAAGATGGATCAAAATGTCGTGTCATTGTTCGCCCTGCAGCATAACATACATTCTGTTCATGGATATGATAGCAACTATGTGCATTTATCTATTTCTCTGATGACAGACTCTGTACGCGCATATGCTTACCAGGTTGAAATCGATTACGCAAAACAAATACATACATATGTAGCCTTGATCATCAAGAGACTTAATCGATATATTCTAACTTTAACTAATTGAAACAAATGAAGATTTTGTCAAGCAAGTGCTTACAGATGATTTAGATTGGATTTTTGTTCGTCGGTTAATAATGAATAGATATAATCACGTTCGTTTTGAATGGTTTTGATTTCTGATCGAAGTTTTGTTAGTTCGTCTTGTTGCTTTTTAATAATTTGATCTTTTTGTTCGATTAATACTCGTGTACCGCCAATTGGTGGACAATTAATTCGTTGTCGTAAATATTCTTCCATTATCTTTCTACAAAAAAAAAGCGAACGACAAGTTACATGTCAAGTTTGATAAGTATTATCATCGTGTAAAACAAAACGGTAAAAGAAGAAGAAGAGAAAAAAAAGAAATCCTCTATTCATTGTTCATCTTATTCTTCCGTTAGTTAAGTAGAAAAGAAACACGAAAGGATTCGTTATTATCTTTTTTGTTACATACTACTGCTGATGTGACAGTCGAGTGATGATTGTGTTAGTGCAAAAAGACATGATACGTTTGTGTGCGTGCGTGTGTGTTTCGAAACAAACGATTCCTACTGAGCAAAGGAAGAAAAGTAACCATAACAGTATATCGATTCAGGCGACAGAAATGGCCAACATTCCTTTGGAATAAGAAGGTCAATTACGATAAGAGACAGAAAAATCATCAAGAAAGAAAAATGACATTTTTTTTTGAACGATACTCGAAAGAGAACGAAAGATTAATCGTTCTTAATCGTTACTACAGAAGAAAGAAAATCTCATATTCATCTCCTATCCGTATAATTAAATTGTACGACGATCGGTTAAGATAATTGTTTCGATGATTTTTTGAACTTCGTCATTTAGGATTAAAAAAAAGGTCGAAACGCAATAGTAGAAAAGTGTTACTGTTGAACTTATGTGATAAGAAAAAGAAAAACTCAAGCGTTAATTGGATTGCGAATAGAATTCTGTTCATCAACATCTCTCATGGGGCACATACTTACAATCTCGAAATAGCCTTCAGGAGAGAGCGAGAGCGAGAAAAAAAAGGAAAAAGAGAAAGTAAGATAGAAAATATTAAAATCCTTATTTAATTGAAATCGACAGAGGACAATTAGTCTACGAAGCGGAATGAACTTTACACGTTGCCTTCTTCTAAAACAATATATGTTACCACAATTCTCGTGCAGACTTCTTCTTCTTCTTCTTAAAGTAGAAATCTGTAAGATAAAAAAAAGAAAAGATTGTCTTGTCTTCTGTCATATACGCCTGACATTACTCATTTATTCACTTGATTTGGTTGCATATGTCGATCTTTTTATCTCTTTCGTTTAGTTGTCAACATCATTAAACAGATGATCCTATCAACTATTATTATTATTATTATTCTAAATACATAGACACTTCGCTTCTCGCCTATATCATCTTCACTCTAATGATAAGTAGTCAATTCTTTATTAACAGACACAAAAAAACGACACGGGAGAGATAGATAGAGAGAGAGAGACAGCATACAAACAGATGCTTAGATATCGTCAAGCAAAATGAATGAATGAATCAAACAAAAAAAACGAGAGAAAAGAAAAAGAGAAAAGATATAAACAAATAATAAACCTTGACCGATAAATGATGGAGTCAAAATGAAATGAGTATGTATTTGAAGTCAACTTGTTCGTAAAAAGTGATACATAGATGGCTTCGAATGGAAAACTTACAAGAGATTATCATCTTCTATTGATTTCTATCAACGACACTAACAGAAACATTACAGATGATGTAATCATTTGAATGTACTTCTCGTTTTATATCGAGATCAGTTCAAAGATAAAACAACAACAACAACAGCAGAGAAGAGAATATTCATTTGATTTTCGTCTCAACTAAGAAATAAAAGCGATAGTAAGAAAATAATCCTCACAGTTGGATATCAAATTAGCTTGTATATATAGCCGAGATAATGGAAAAGTAGCGGCTACTCATATGGCGATCGTATATGAGCAGACACCGAGTGTATATATGCGCATAGATTGATTCTTTGCGATAGGCTGTTTGTTTTTATCACTGCCGCTATTTCTTCTCGTTCTTCATGTAATTACTTACGGCACTAACAATTCTGATGAAAGTTAATATACGAGTATTAATCTATCGAATGCCTATTGATACAAACCATATATAAACACATGATTATAATCATTGTTTCTTTTATTATCAAAACTGAACATAGTGACAAGTCAATTTCGTTAGAAATGTCAACAAAAACAAAGTATAGACAAGAACGAAAAAACCTCATTCAATCAGATCATATTAACTGAATATGATCGAGTATGTATAATAGAAGACGACGTGAAAATGACTTCATTCGTTGTTTGATTCTCAAGCGAATAAAAAAATCACTATCCATGCATCAACAAGTACAACAAGGACAACGAGATCTATTCAATCTCTCGATCTCATGGGATTGATATGCATGACGAATTATCAACATTTTGGTATTCAGTGACTCTCAAGGAACATTTCAAATCTCGACTAAACCATCTAACGATCATTTCGAGCAGAAGAAAAAGATTGAATTATTCCCCCAAAAATATTTATTTAAATAATTAATCAAAATAGAAAGAACATAAATACATTTCATCCCAGGAGAACAAATCATATACGGTTTAATTATTAGAAAAAAAAATGCAATGTGTAAGAAAAAACCAAACTAACTATCAATGTGTCTGGTTAGAACAAAAAAAAACAGAATTTTTATAATTCTGGATCATTTGTCTGTCGAGAGTTCTAAAAAAAGAACTAATTAAAAGATTATGTTTTTAATTTTCGACATACTTTCGCTCCTTTGCCGTAGTAAGGTCGATTGTCAATCGTGACTTCTTGACAACGATCTTGCTGTACAAGATAATCTTTGATTTCATAAACTTGTGAACCATCTTGGAGAAGAAATAGAACTCGTCGATCATCGACAATGTATCTAAAAGTCAGTTTATTTCCAAATAAATTGATCTCATAACCGAAAAATAAACATACTTAGTTACATCATACAAAGCGTTTTTTAATGCTGCCCACCATATTTGAGTAATTTCTTCTGTTTCTCGTCGTGTTGGATCTCCTGATACAGTTGCAAACATCATCATTGTTTGTCCTCGTTTTGTCATTTTAATTAATTTCTCAGGGTCTTGACCAACTAATTCTTCAGGTCGAAACATTGGTGGTTGATGTTTACCATATGGATGTTTTAAGTAGAAATCATGTCTTTCGTCTTCAGGTAGAATATCTTCATCGTTTTCCTAAGTAATTATTATATCCAGATGATATTCAGAAGGAAAAAAACGAATGAAATTACCTCCCATTGTTCGAATAGATTGTTTATGTCATTTTCTGTGTAATCTTGAGGATCTTTTTTCTTTTTTGGTTTTACTTGTTCGTCAGCATGTATCGAATTGAACGTATAAATAAGAACAAATAGAACAACAGTAATGGCACAAAGTAAACGCATTTCGAAAGAAAATGAAACGAAAAACTATTCTCTTGCTTTTACACATGGATTCCATTTAAAAGGTTTGACAGCAATGCGCCACGCTACGGTACTCAATAGGAGGAATTCAACATGATTGAAATCGAAAGTATATCCAATCAAATAAAAATTTTCAGGTAAACATTTTCGTTGCCTAATAGTGCCATCTGGAATTCTTTTTAGTTTTCAAGTGCTAATTATTTGAATTCTTAATCAGTTACAGCAACAAACAATATGAGATGTATTTATGCCATGACAATTTCACTCTATCTCTATTTCGAGGAAAAGATATACGAAATACCACGTTGTTTTCTTTTTCGTTCTACTAATTTTCTCTCTCGATTTCCATTTCATGTGACTTTTTCGAATAAATCTTCGTTGTAGGTTCAAGAATTACATGTCTAGAAAATAGGCATCCTCGATTACATGAAATTATGATATCATCTATAAGTGGCAAAATTATGGATAAATACAGATAGTCGTATTGATATCGTATTTCAATAAATTAGTGCGACCTCAAGTAAATCATTTTCTAATTCTCGTTGGTGATTTAGTAATTGTAGTCCCGCTTCTTTTGTTTAGACTTATGACATCATGGCGTATTGTTCTTCGTCTTCTTTTCCCGTTCATCTAACATTATAAGAATACCATATATTTGAACATCTACGCACGAAAATATTCAATACGGATGAGACATTGATTTTTCACTTCCCGGTGCTTTTTATTGCTGAAAATGCACCCGACATGATTCCAACAATTAAAGAACTTTTGAATATTGCCTATGGTTGAATGTGAAGGGAGCTCTAAAAGCTCAAAGCGCGAAAAATTTTCCGATTACTGTATCCCGATTATTCCTGAGACAACCTTATATTCATCTTCCGTCAAGATTCGAACGAAATATCAGTGAAATCGAGGAAGAAGATTGAATGAACACACAGTAGACGTTTTACGTATTTGTTGAATAAATTTAAACATGAAATTATAATATTAACTGCAAAGTTATTTTTTCTTTGATCTTACACGTTGAATAGACTGATCGATTTTGATCACACTTTGATGAGTCAATGACAAAGTTTTACGAAAGATATCCGATGCTTCATATAAATACTGAAGTGATGTTTCAAAATCACCTTTCGCAGCATATACCAGACCAATATTCTCTAATGACACTGCAATATTTGGATGATGAGGAGGTAGTGCTTTTCTCACGATTTGCAAATCGATATTGTAATGTTTGAGTGCTTCTTCGAAATTGCCAAGACCTTGATAGACAGTACCAATATTATTATGTAGAACACCTATATCTGAATGATCAGCTGGTAGATATTTTTCGCAAATAGATAAAGCTTTTTGATGAAAATAGAGAGCTTTCTCGTAATTTTTATCCTGATGACAAACAGTACCAATATTAGTCAAACACATTGCAATATTTGGATGATTTTTACCATAATGTTTCACTCCGATTTCCAATGCTTTCTCATAACATTTTAATGCCAAAGTATATTCACCTCGTTTACGATAAATACTTGAAATACAATTCAAAAGACTGTATACAGCCGAAACAGGTGTTTTTTCTTTTTCCATTTCCATTTTCAATGCTTTCTGATACCATCTCAGACTAACATCACATTCTCCTCGTTTATCTGCAATATTGCCGAAGACTTGATAGCAGTTTGTAATATGTTGATGATTCGCTGACAATGAATCCAAATACAGCTGAGCATATTTTTCAGCATGATCAAGTCGTCCCATTTGATACAAAGTATTACTGAAACTAAGCAGATTTGTTTCGTCTGAGCCGAGTTCTTGTTTCAAATACTGAAGAAGTGTTTGTAATTTATTGTCATTTTCTGAACATAATGTCATTTGAATAATCCAAACACCATCTGTATTTTGTCTGATATCACTCAGTCGAAAGATTGAACCAGCCATGAATAGAACTTCCTTTTCTTTTGGATAAAAACTGAGCTTTGTGATATCAGCAAATGGTTTGATGTTATCTAAATTTGGATTCGAAGTGATTTCGAAGAAGACTTCTTCGATATCATCTTGAACTGTTTCGAATTGCCAAAATCGTCGAGCTTCATTGCGATTGATACTCGTTGAAAAAAACGAATTCATTGAAATAAATTCGCCAACAGATTTCCTCAACGTGTCAATTTCTTCTCTCAACATTCGTTGAGCTCGATAGCTCGACATGACCGATGAACATTTGTGTTGTTCTAATGCATTTCGCAGATCTCGAATGAAAAAACGAAATAAATACAAAAGATCGATGTTTTGCACTCGAAGTGCTTTGTTTAATAGTCGATAGAGAAATGAATCTCTCGTATACCACCATAATGATCTGTCTAATGTGTAATCACGTTCAAATTCTTTGACAATTTCGAGTTGATCCGGATTATCTTTGTATTCTTCTTTGCAGAAATCAGCTAATTCTTGTTTTTCATTCGATGTTGGTTTCATACGAATGAGACATTCGATTAACAGTTGAGAATGTATAAATTGACCATTGAGACCTGTCGATGATTGCTCGTCGAGTTCAGTTTTTGCTTTAAAAACACTGATGGGTAATGCTTCATTGCTGTTGAATTGTTCAGGATGTTCCGTATGATCACTTTGAATCTGTTTTATCAATTGATTCAATCGATTATGTACACTTTTAACCTAAAATCGAACGTTGATTCTCGAAAAATTGCAATATGAATGAGACACACTTACTTTCGGCAATTTCAAAGCCCATTCTTCATTCGCTGCTTTGTCCATACAATAGACATAAATTGAAATAACTTGTCGAATTGAGCTCATTTTCGGCACGACAATTCGACCTAATCGTCCGCTTACTATTAAAACGACACGATCATCTTTAGGAAGTGAATCGAAAAATTCGAAACATTGTTTTTCCTCTTCGAACGCTAATAAATGATTAATTGTTGCTCGAAGTTTCTTTTGTGCATCGATATTTTCTTTTGAACTGTTCACAGCTGCATCGAGCCAGACCAAACAATAGGTTTCAAGATTCTCATTTTTGTTGTTTGCAGTTACAAGAGCTGTCGCCATTCGATAAGAAATCTTTACCAAAAATAAAATCTTTTAACAACACTTGCTTTCTTCCGTTTTTTTTTGTTCTTCGAAAGTAGGAAAAAAAGGCAATTGAAAACCACGTTTTTTTTCTTTCAACTCTGCGAAAACATTGGCAATGTTTTCACCTGAATTCTATTCGATCGCTGAGTATATGTTATAAAACAAAAACGATAGAAACAAGCAGAAGATAAGCATGTATGTGTGGCGTCAAGGTAAAATAGCAGAGTTATTTTATAATTATTTGTCTGCTACTTCCCATTGACACAAGGATACGATCTGTTTGACGATTTTCTTTATGTCACTAAAATCGTGTCAAAAGACCAACACGTGTGACCTCGGCACGACACCAAAATTGATGTTATCATAGAATCTACGCGTAGATTTGTTATGAAATCAACAGAGACTGTTCATATATTTTGAGATAGATAACAAAATCAACTGAAAAAGAACCAAACGAAAAAACGACACAGTGTAAACGTATAAATAACTCCTGAAAAGAAAAAACAAAAACACTACAATTGTGCAAAACAAAAATCTATTCTAGTTCGAACGACAACAACAATAATACACATTCAAGAAAATAAAAAGAAAAAGGAAAACTCGATAGAATACTTCAAAGAAAAACAACGAACGATTAATGGATAATATGATATTAGAGGACAAATAAACAAGCAAACAAATTCTTTTGCTAAAGCTATTGTTTGTCTATTAGTAAATAACGAGGGAATGTTGATGGGTATTAAGTAGTTCTATTGGCGTTTCTTTTTTTTTCAAAGAGAATCGATTGTGTCCCTGAGTCGGTTAAATAACATGAATATCTCAACGAACATATGCACGTCATTCATCCATAATCGTTTCCATACTAAACAAGGTCATTAATGGATATCGTAGTTCTTCATCATTTCTTTCCCATCAGTTCATTCCATTTATATAAACAATTCTGTTCATCAGTGATGCCATTACGTAAAGCGAAAAAAGAAGAAGAAAAAAAAAGAGAGACAGACAGAAGCAGCAGCAGTTCAATCACCGGTTGAGATTATTAACATCGAAAGACAATTAAACATTGGTTGCAGTGGCTGGTACACGTACGAAGCCATCTTTACTTTGCCGACGACAAGTAATCCAAATGATTGCACTAACGAGAATAATACTCAAAATTGTAATGCTTAGTAATGACAGTGATATCCATTTTAATTTGCGATTCTTTTTCAATAAATGATGATGTTCAGCATAATTTCCGTAGTGTTCATCGAATTCTCCTGTTGGTATCGCATTGGGATCGATTGGTTTATCGTCTTTTAGCAGAGCTGATGACGCATGTGAATCCTTTGAAAGAAAAAACAAAGAAATTTTAATTGTAATGATCTTTGAAATCAAAGCTAAACTCAACGAAATTGAATTTATATGAAAATATTTCATGTTGGGAAACAAGGGAAAAGATTGTTAATAAAAATTTGCGCTAGAGAAGAAATAAGGGGAATTGAGAAGAAACAAAACTAAGAAATAAAACTAAGCAAATCGATCACCAATGTGGTCCATTGTAGGAAAATACTGGCGTAGTCTGAGTAAAATATTTTCGAACTGGTTTCTTTCCCTTTCTCGTTCGCTTTCTAACTGCAAAAGGTATTTGCGGTAGCGGTAGCGGTGGTGGTGATGGTGATGATAATGTCTGTTTTGCCTGAAGAATAATCACCTGTGTTTCGACAATCGATTGATCGGTTTCATCATAATTATCGTCATTTGAACCATGATAAACAGGTGGATGTCGAGGAATATACGATGGCGAACGAGCTGTTGGATCATAATTGGGATAGAATGATCCTTGTTGATCGATGAGACTTCCGTCAATTGATGGTACCATTGGTTGATATTTCGGTTTGTCTTTCGTAGGAAAACGAAAGTTTTGAACAACATCACATTCACTCAATTGGCAACGTTCTTGTTGAGTATTTTGACATAATTCAACATAGGATTTTTCCGGTTTCTTGTGAATTAAATTGAGAATAAAATCATAGACACAATCGCAGAATTCGGCCTGAGGAGGAAGAATGATCATTGATGGATTGGTTTTCGTTTGTTTTTGTAAATATCGAGCAAGAATACATTTCGATGATGGATATAATTGATCCAAAATAATTTTCGATGCATCGAAACGCGTTAGATAATTTAAATGTTCGAACGAACGTTCAGTTAGATAACGAACATTAGGTCCAAGAGTGAAAAAACGAATACGAGACGCATGTTGAAATGTATTATCTTCGAAAACAAAGAACAAAGAGAAATGATGGCGTGTTTTTAAGTTGAAAATACCTTTGATTGTTTCAGCATCGAGTTCAATTGTCTCGAGATTTTGTAAATATTGAAAACCATCAAATGATCGATTGTCAAAGAAGAATTTCGGTCGAACAAGATGAAGACCCTGTAAATTGTAATAATTAATAAATGTCGATGCATTAATTCGTCTCGGTTCGTGAACTTCAATAACCATTGAACTAACAGGATAATTCGGAAATTCTTCGCTCGAAACTAATTCAGCCATTTTAATGAATTTAGCTGAACGAATTTTGCCATTGAAATATCGTCGTAATGTCAGATTACTTCGAGGTGTACATCCTAGAAGAAGAATTTTATCTTGTTCGTTTCGCATATTTCATTGATATACCTTCAACTGATAGACTACCAATGTTGGTATTATTGAAAATTTCTTCGAATGAATAAGGTTCGAGTGTTGAACTATGTAAAGCCATTTGATCAACTGTTAATTGATTAAATGCCATCGGTGCAAATGTAATCTGTCCATTAGCTGTCAATTCCAATGATAAACTCGTTTGAAAATCGGATTTCTCGCCAAATAACTGATAGAATGCGTAATCCTGTACTGTTAATTGAAGATAATCTTGAAATGTCAAAATAATCTTGATTGTTCCTTGTTGTCGACCTGTTAATGCCGATGTTAATGGCGATGGTGTTCGAGGAAATAAATACGATAATTGATTGAGAAACATTGGCGTTATATTAAATTCTCGTGTATGAAATGTTAAATGAAATGAATCGAATGCACGAGGATTTTGTAATGATGAATTAGTTAATTCGATCGATGAATTTAATGGAACATAAAAGCTCGTGCATGTTAAAGTTTCAGTTTGATTTGTCAATGATGAATGACATTCACATGACATATTTTCTAATATATCACATGGCTTAGCCATTATCATCGACAATGAAACAATGATCAAAACAATTGCATACATTATAATATCGAGGTTGTTTTCTTTGACTAGAAGATGATTTTATCTAAAGTAGTAAGTCAGTTTACATGTACGTGATTGAATCTTATCGGAATATTTCAAATGCAAATAGTTACTTATTTTAACGAGAAGATAAAATCACAAGCGATTAATCAAAAGAAAAAAAAGTTTTACATACATATATATATCTATATTAGATTTCTTCTTCTCGTTTTCTCTCTTTTTTTGTTGCCCTTCGTTCTGAAATAATAATTTCATTCTGATGTAATCAATCATTTGGAGGTCTATGATGAACATAGCACCTCATTTAGTAATCATATGCGAGTCGATCAAGAAGAAGAAGACACACTCAAACATACAGGGAGATGATAGTAGTGTACTAGAGGAAAAAAAAGAACGACTATTACGATCAACAACTAGTGAGGCTATATCTCTACAGGGTATGAACAAACATTGAATAGTCGCAATTATTATTACTCTTCTGCTTCATTTTTTCCAATGTCAATTGTTCTGATTTGAGTTTGATATCAGTTTTCTCTCTCTCTCTTGCTCTTGCTCTTTTTTCATAGGAAGAGAAGAAAAATTAATCAATCGCTTACAAAAGAAAGAAATCTTACATAATCAATAGGAAGAAGAGTCAAGTAACCTTGTGTTTCAACAAGGATAAAATATACTTATCAGTTAAGTAAAAAGAAATCGAGGTATTCGATTGAAGTTTGTTAATTTTCGAGAAAAAAAAACTACATATCTGATCGTTGATTAAGAAAAAAAACAAGAATTAATTGAGTATATTATTACTCATGCTAATGTAATGATAACGGACGGCTGTCAACAGTTGGATCGTCTCATTTTACGATGTAAAAAAAAGAAGAAAAGCATGTATACTTAAACAACTGTCGCATCCCCAAGACCTGTCGAAGGACATATTGATTTATGTTGTTTCAATTTGGTTAAAACAACACAAATCAAACTGGCCTATTTGTAGAACTCTTTTGTTTCTCTTTTCAATTGTCAATCTTCTAAATCTTCATCCTTGACTGTGATATCGCAGTCTCAACGAACTTCTGTTCTCTTGAAGATAATGATAATGCCAGTTTGTTGTTTCTTTTTCTCATCATTATCATCTGGCCTTGAAACCAAGTCTCACTTATATGTGTAAGTTTTTTTTTTCGTTTATATTCTATCATAAAATCATGTCTACATATCAACAAGGTAGTATTCAAGTCATAAAAATACTACTATCAGTGCATCTTGTTCTTCTATCATAACAGGAAATCGACCTTGAAAAATCAAGATAAGAAATACCGCAAAGAGAGAGAAAAATCGAGAACTTTCGTTCTCTATTTGCGATCTTAATCGATAATTAATCGAATTTCTTCTTCATACGTAACCTTATTTTATCGGATTAATCAATAGAGTGTAAATGATCTTCTTTAGTTTGTAGTTCAAAAGAATGAAGCAAAAAACAAAACGAGTAAAAAAAGAGACGACTTACTCAGAAATATTCGGTTACAAATATGTAATTGATACTAATTATAATAGCAATATGTTATTTGTGTTTTGATTTTCGTCGAGAAAAGATTCTTAACTAGCCTCTGAGGAGAAAATGTTATTTTCTGTATATACATATACATCTATCTTGGTATATATATATATCTATCTATCGATGAAGATAGGAACTGGGCGGAGAAAAAGAAAAGAACAGAAACCAAAAGAAGAAACGACATATTTGCTACTTTTCTCTCTTATTGACCAAACGGGAGAAAAAATCATGTTCTAATGGAAGAATAAATACATTGCTTTTATATAAACAATTTCTTCTCTCTCTTGATCGATCTTCCTTTTTCTATTTTTGGGAAATGATTTAAACAGCATTTATTAGGAGAGAGAGAGAGATACATGGACTGTTTATTTAAGTAAATAGACAAAAAAAAAGGAACAATCAGAATAAGTGAATTTAACTATCAATCTTTCTTCCGATCAAATGGATCACGCCAAACAGGTAAACCTAAAGTAAACAAAAAACAGAATCATTTGAACAAATTTTCGTTTGAAAACACGCACCAGCTGGTTGAGTATCTTCAGGATTGATACCAGCTCGATTCACCTTTTGAATTCTTCCTGAAAAATCAATGGGTTCATTTATTTTTAATTTCAATATGAAACTCAACGTACGAAATCGATCGATATTTAAGTATGGATAGAGAAAAACGAGACTTAATCCACCGACGATGGCAGTTACAGTTGCAAAGATGGCAAATCTCGTTGCAGTAGTTCCTGGTTGAGCTGCGCTCCATTTGCTTGCATTAAGACGTAGATCTGGTCTTGGCAAACGTTTTGTCGGTTGATCGTCATTCATTGATTATCTGAAAAATTCGAATCGTTTATTTTTTATCTGTTCCATCAAAACCAAAATATAAATAAAACATTTTCTCTAATTGTTTTTCTTGTAAATATTGAAACAATTGTCCGAAATCGCCTTTGCCATGTTGATCAAGTAGAATACTTAATTCTTCGAATTTGTTAAAACGTAATTGAGCATCATCGATGAGAGTTTCTTTTTCTTTAATCTGTAATTTTTTCCATGTTAAATTTCTCAAACGAGTCCAATAATCATCGACATCAGATTCTTCGCCTTCAACACAAACAATACCCGGTTTGCCCGGGAGAGAAAATCCGTTCAAACGAAGTTCATTCGCCCAATGAACAATATGTCGACGTTTTTCGATGTTATAAATATGATGACTGTAGATCCACAGTCGAGCATAGACTAATTTCTTTGTTTGCAATTCTTTTGTCGTAGTTGACGATCCGCGAAATAGCTCCTGATGGTCTTGAATCCATGAGAGAAACTCCATGACATACGGTTGTTGATTTAGAACTTTTTCTTCTGAGAATTTTTTGACTGATTCATTGAATTTATCGTGACATTCGCGAGAGAAATATGTACGTAGATGAATATCAACAGGTAATTCTGGATAAAGACTTGGATAGATAAATTGCAGTTCGATCGTTGTCTGAAATAGAATAGTAAGTAGATGAGAATATTTTATCGGGTAAATATTCACCTGAATATCGGTTAAATGAAGTTTAATTATAAATCGAAGATTTCTTTGGAAACTTTCGAGTTTATCATTGAGAAAATCTTTGGCTTGATCGAAAGCTTCGAGATCATCGAGATAAAATTCATCTGCTGATGGATAACAACAACGTAACAATTCGATTTCATTTAATTGCTGTTCGATACATTCACGTATCGAATTCATTTCTAATCTCATCGAGAAACAAAAAAAAGATTTTTTTTTAGAAATTTTTATTTCTTTTTCGTATTTTTTGCTTTTCGTTTTCTTTGGAAACAATCACAAACAGAAAAAAAAAGAACAATAGTAAAATGAACTACAGCAATAATACGCAGAATGAAGCAGCAAAAAGAACGAGAGAAAAGTGTTTTGTCAAAATCGAACCAATTATTTGATTAAAAAGCTAAAAGAAAAACGGACATTTTGCAACTCAAAACTTAGATTTGAAATGAATCATACCTGTATGGATATCCTTGATATTTAGCTCGAAATACCGACAGTAAGAAGCTGAAGAAGAAGACGACCATTAGTATGCCAAGAACAGCTGTCATTGCTGAAAAACAGAATCGATTAAGTGCAAATAGAACTATTTTCGAATCTGACCTTTGCGTTTGCCAGGTTGACCTGCTAATTTCGGTGCTTCGTTTAATAGAATCATTCCTGCAGAAACTCCGAAATGTGAAAAAGAGAAAAGAAATCTAGTTAAGGAAAATATGAAATCGATCCTGAAAGAGAATTATTTTCTTTTTTTTGCAAAAAACAGTAAGAAAAAGGATATAGAGTAAGAAGACGACGTATGTTTCAGCAATGAATTGATATCCCGAACTGCCACTGAACAAACCCTAGAAAACGAAAGATATGCTTTTGTTTTTTTTCGAATATCGAAATCCAACGAACAATTTGGCCGGTTTGAGGATTTCGATGAACGAATGGTGAACCTCGAATGCTATTCCAAATTTGTCCCGATGTGCAGATCAAAATTGCAAACTTGAAATAAATAACTAAAAATTGAATCGTTTATCGAAAAAAACAATGATTTACAATAACGAATATTCCCCAAGCAACTTGATTGTAAAGAAATTCGAGACTATTTCGTTTGATATAGAGAAGACCGCCGATCATTGTGACGAGTAAAACAATCAAGAGAAATCCCGAGTAATTCGGTGGTCGAAAAACATGAATCTAAATCGAATACGAATCATTGATTTCGTCTGTTTTGATTCGATGAAAATCTACTTGAACATCAGCTCGATCTTGGACCCATTTTGAGATTTGTTCGGCGGCAAATCCTTGTCTAAATCAAGTCTTTCATTGTAATTCAATTCAATCTGCAATCTCCTACCGACTAATATCCATGAAATCATTCTTTTTTGGTTTCATTTTCGGTGGAAAATGGATAAACACCGGTGCAGAATTAAGTTTCAACTAGAATAAACTCTCAATTAAGATCTCGAAAAATCGTCTGAACAATACGTACATATTGAAAGACTTCCGAACCATCATCGAAATCGACCATAGCGAAAAAGACTCGATTGGTAAATGCACCCGAGTATCGATAACTCTGTGCAACAATTTGAAATTCATCATGTGCTTGTCTTTAAAATGCAAAAGTTCGTTTTGATTTCGAAAATTCAATCAATGAAAAGCGTACTTGCAAATGCCACATTGTCTCGAAGGTGAGAGAGCGGTCAGCATGACAATCATCGAGTAATTTCTTGGTGCTGTTCGAACAAAATGTTTGAAACGCTCGCTATTTAAACGAACGATCGGTTTTTTTAATGACCAATCGGTCAATTGTTGAATTTTTTCCGAAAGAATATCCTAAAAGATCTCGATGAATTCGAATTGTTTATCGATCAATTTTGATACGAACTTCTTTTGGATGAACATTTGAAATGCTCAAGATGCAAACTAACACAACGCAGAAAACGAGCTTCATTGGAATGCGTAGATTTGACAAAAAAAGCTTAATATGTGTATCTCTCCCTTGAATATCCGTTGCAGATTTTTATTGGTATTCAATTTTCATCGAATCAAAATGACAAACAATTCTCAATAAAAAAAACAGGCTCTGATCATTTTCGATAGATGCCGTTGTTGGTCATCATGGGCGGTAGAATTGTTGTTTGTATCGTTCGATTTGCAAATCTTTTTCGTACTGTTAATTCAAGTTTTGATGGAACATTATCTTCGTCAGTCTGTACGAAAGTTGGCATTTGAAAAGCTCGTAGAGGTCGAGGAATTTGTCTCGAAACTGAACAACGTTGAATATGATTCGAATGTTTTAACTAAAGAAATCGAGAGAGAGAGTAGTTTCTGTTTTTTTGTTTGTCATGTTGAAAATATCAATCATCGATACAAGCAAATAAGAAAAAAAAACTAAAAAAAACGATAGAAAAAAAAACAAACGAACGACAATTTCAAACGAAAAACAGTATTGACAAAAGAAATGAACAGAAATCAAGAATAAAATTTGATTTCAACTGTCATTTTCGTGTTGAAAGATTGACTAATGTTGAACGATAGAGTTGATGAAAAATATTCGTATACCAATGTGTTAACTAACAAACGAAATCAGTGTTAGAATTAGTTCCACAATCGACGACTTACTTCTGTCGAATGATTATCATCTTTTAGTGATGAAGTTCGTTGATGAAGTATAGGAATTGTTTGGTCAGTTGAGAAATCCAGCAGATTTCGAGTTGGAATTTTGATTTGTGCTGAATAGGATGGATTTTCACAGATTGAAACAGTGCTAATTGTTGGAACAATAGCTGATTCAGTTGTTGAACAATCCATTTCGTTATTTTCCTGTTCGAAATTCGTTCTTATCGGAGTGAAAACAACATCATTCTAAAACTCATCGAAATGTCCAAAAAAAACAAACAAATCGAATCCGAAAGCAAAATTCTACTCGTTGCTCTTGAGGTTTATGAATTGTCGATGCAGGAAGGACATGAAACGGTCGTTTAGTCAGTCGGATTTTTGTTGCCGGCGAATGTCCACGTTTTCTTGCTAAGGAATTCGAATGAATTTGTTCTTGTTGATCGTCATAGAGAACATCTCGTGATGATGCATAACGATCTCGTGTCAATCGATTGACTTTCGTACGTTGTCTCGATGTAATCGGTGTCAATTGAACAGCTAAATGATCACGAAAGATATTCGTTTCCGATATCGATTGCGATGGATTTCGTTGGTAACGCAACGGCGTTTGAACAGCTCGTTGTTTCGTGAGAATTTGAGTTCGGCGCATTTGCTGAAGATTTTGCATATGTGCAAGACGTAATTTATCAATAAATTGTCCTAATGTCGATAGACAATTATCGAGAGTTAAGTCGCACGCACAGAAATATGTTGACAGATCTTTTTCGCCTTGTATTAACAAATTTTCATGTTCGAATAATTGACAAAACAAAATATCCAAATCATTCAATGTTGTTTTCATATGTTCAGGCAGATAGTTCAATTGATGTTCGTGATTATTTAATTGTTGATAACGTGCATAGAAACATCGAATATCAACATAAATTGGAACGTATTTAATCAATGAAAGATCTTTGAGTTTGAGCAAAAGTTGATTATTAAATATTTCTAATAAATGTGAATATTGTTCATCGAATAGATGACAAAGTAGATGGGCAAGTGTCGTATTTTGTTTTAAAGTTCGAATTGAAAGTACCGATAGAAGTGAATCGAAATGTAGACCCGGAATTGTCTTGCCTGTAATACTATTATACAAAAGACAAAGTAAATGAAGAATACCAGGCAATTGTTCATTGGTAAGAAGGCTTTGAATAGCTTCGAGAAGATCGTTGATATGTTTATTCATACGTTCGAGTTGTGTCGGTGCTTCTTCACGAAATTTCAAATAGATTAATTTCAATTCATAAGATGGAACACGAACAAGTTTGACAAAGAATTGTTCAATTAAAACTAAACCATTTGTCGAACCTTGATGTGCAAGAACACGTACTTTATCTTCCGGTCGTTTGTCGAATTGTTTATTGAGAGCAATGACAGCATCGAGCCATTCCGATTTCATTTGTGCTTGATCAATAGCTCGAATAACATGATCGATACTCGCATCGTCATCGTAATCCTTTTTCACTAATTGTAATAAATGCCGCATAGGCACATCGTAGAGCATTCGCGATGTTGCATCGAGAAGAACGAATGATAATGGACCGTCATCGTTTAAATTCATATGCTGACCTCCTCCGAGACTACTAACGGAAACACTGGTTCGTCGAGAACGAATTGTTAGTGACGAATTTGTATCGCCAAAATGTTGATCGAATATGGTTTGTTTGATACGAAGATCGGTGAGAACACATCGAGTCCAAATATTTTTATTCGAGAGAAATATTGATGGAATTGAACGTGCTTGTATTTCGGTTAGATTGGTTTGTTTAACAATTAGATTGACATCTTGATGTGGAAGAAGAACTTGACATTGAATCGGTTTTGTTGGTGTATTCGAATGAAATACGGGTGGTAGTGGAGGAGCAGGAGGAGGAAGAGGCGACTGTCTCAATGTTTCTACAAATGAACAAACAAACGAAAAATAAATCAATTCTATTCGAAAGACACAAACCATTGACGAAAACATCATCAGTTTCGGAACTGTAGTGATTTGCTGTCGTCATCGAAATAGTCAACATTAGACTTCGTCGCCGCTCTCTCACACTCAACAAAATTGTAAAAAAAACGTTTCTTTTTAATAATCTAAAACACAAAAAAAAAAGAATTTTAAATACACAAGATCGTCGTCACATAAAATGTGATGATGATGATAGAAATCAGATGATTCACCGAGGAGTATACACATTATATATATATATATGTATGTGTCGAATAACAGAGAGAGATAAAGAAAGTTATACGCGTTTGGACGAAACATTGTGTAGTCATTTAAACTAAATTTAAATCGTCCAAGAAATAAATGGAATCTTGACGAAAACGAATGGTCGATATTCATCAGTTACTGTTCTATTTTCAATCTCATTGTCTAGTCATTTCTTTTCTTCAGATTCTCGACAGCTGATTTGATTGTTGAGATATACATATATGATAACAAGTACATCGATAGAAATACAAAAGAAAGAAAAATCACATTGTATAGTATCGTCATAGCTTTACATGTCAACGTAAGACATCTGTCTTCTGACTATGAAAGTAATCTTTGATTTGTTCGACAGATATTTTTTATGATTTCCAAGTAGTATATAGAAGAAACGTAATTTCATTGTCAGTAAATAGTAGATTTCTAAGATTTCTTTAGTTTTTATATATTTTAACCTTCATACCTAATGTATTCAACGGACTCTTACATTTCATACTCGACGTCATTAATCTAAAAGGGGAGAGGTCGCAAGAACGTCTAACAGAATAGAATACCTGAGCTGAAAAAAGGAAAATATTCCATTAATTTATTCATTACATTAAGACATTCAGATTGACATTGCAAGCATCAATAATTAATTTTAAAAGAAAAGGCAAAAAAACGTTGAAGCCTGCAGAGAGAACCGTAAAAATGTGTTTCATTTTATTACCATCGTTTCCTAGTTGGGAAGCAGAAAAGGAGCTTTAAGTACTTTTCAAAATCTTTCACTAATCTGTATGAGTTACGCATTTGTCAGAGCCCGTTTCAAATATCTCATGCTTGAAAGATTGAATGAATTCATCTATATATAGAATAAAATACAAGTCGATTTACATCTTATTGTTTGCATTTCATAATCATGTTTTTCGTCTACTCAAATAGACTATTACTAAACAGAATTCATGTTTTTTTTTAAATAATTATTATAAAAACTCCCCATGCATAAATAGTTCTTCTTTGTTCTAATTACATACGTGATAAATAATTTGAATAATATTCTCTAGAATTGTTGAGTCTGTCTATTAAAAATGTTGAGAAAACGCTCAATCAACTTGATGTTCTATTAATAGCCCAAAAGGTTCCTTTGCCCTCACGCCCGTTCTTCACGCCGAGAATGTGTTTTTTTTTCTTTTTTTTTAAAAAAAATATTACGTCGTAATTCTATATCAACCAGACGAGTATGTTGACAATCTTACTTCCTTACTTAAGAAATTAAGCATAAATATAAATTTTCTCTCAGTTCCTAATTATTAAATACATCAACGAATAAAATTTATCGTGCTCGTATTTCATTTAATATTTAAATTCAATTAAAAACACTGATCTGAAGGAAAAAGAAACAGTATATACAAGCTATTTCTGGCATGTCGGTGAAAACGTAGAAAATTATTTTGAATAACAAATCGAACCTGCGTAATGTTCTTTTCATACAAAAGTCTCTCTGCCAGAAATGTTGGCTAAACTTTTCTGCTCTCTTTCTGCCTTTTTAAAAGTGTACTTCTATGACAAAAAGAACGAAAGAAAGAAAAGAAAAAAAAAGTTGGGTGTGTATGTATGCTGATGTGACGTACACCGTATTTCATTCTTTCTTTCTTTCATTCATTCTTCGCAAATATTTTTTTCTATTTAAGAGTCAACAAATGTCGATGTAAACGCGTTCGGCATTCGACAAAAAAAAATGTACTTGCGACTTTTCTATCCTTTGCAACATATTAAAGAAATACGACTGTCGAACGTTTTATTGAAAGATTTTTTTTTGTTATTAATTAATTTGTCTACTTGCATAGTTTCAAGTTCCTTTGACCCTAATAGAAACTTTAACCCGTCTTTTTCTTCTGAAATCAGTTTAGACCTTTTATGCCGGGTTAAAATAGACGATTATTCATTCGATGTATGCTATCTTTACTTTTGTATATTCCTGTACTTTTAGTACAAATAAACGCCGACATTTTTCTTTTCTTTCAAGTTACTAGTGTATATATATATTTGTAAGAGGATGAATAGTTGTTTAGATACATTTTTAGCATGTCATCAACGTTATTTATTGAAGTACTAGTCGAACTTGCAGAGGATTTTTCCTTTTTAAAATATTATTATCGTCGGTTCTTTTTTTTCGTTCTGCTATTTTTCTTAACGTTACCCAGTTATTATTTTTGTTTCTCTTTTCTTTTTTCTCTTTTTCTGTCTCTCGTTTCTCTCACTTTTTGCTTCACTTACGACTCCCCTCTTCATTTAACAAAACACGAGGCTGACTCTTCTACAAGTGCAATTGGGCTGTATATGTGTGCGCTTGTATATATATATAGATATTCGAATTTACGTATTAACTTAAATCTCTCCAAGAACCGATAGTAAGCAATAGGGACGTTGAAAATCCAATGAAAACAACGCCCACCTTTTGCTTTTTTTCTTGATATACCTAATAATGTACTTATGCCCTTTAGTTTGTTTGTCGAAGTGTTTTCAGATAGAATTTATCTTAGTATGTACCGTAAACGAGATGATGATCACGATGAAAATGATCAGATGATAAAAAAGAATCGAATCGATCAATTCAAAGTAAATCCATTAGTACAACAGAACAATCAATTATCAAATGAAAAATCACATTCGACAGAGGTCAATTGAATCTCTTCTCTCGAATACACGATAGCCTAGTTTTTTTTTCTTTAGCTCCCATCGAAAATCGTTTTTCCAAGTCGAAAACGTCGTTCACGTAATTCTCAAGAGCTCTACGCGGCTCAAGCGGCATTAGGTTGCTTTACAATAAATGTCAATGGTCAAATGCAAAAACGAGCCGATCTCTCTTGTGTTGGTAAGAATCGACTAAATAGGCGTTCTTTTGAATTCTTTTTTTCCTTTCTTATCGAGAATAAGATGTACTCTTGTGTGAAGGAATGAAAAAAATGTTCTCTCGCTATAGTCTGTCACGCTGTTGCGCATGGATACAACTTCGACGCAATATCGTGCGAATCATGCAAGGCGTTTTTCCGTCGAAATGCATTGTTCTCAATGGTAAATAAACGAAAAAGGTGAACAAGAGTAATGTCAATGAATCGTTTAGGATCGTTTGAAATGTCGTCGAGATGGAAATTGTGAGATTACATTAGAAACACGTCGTCGATGTAAATTTTGTCGATTGAAAAAATGTTTCGCTGTCGGTAGGTGACATTTCGTGCGTGTGTGTGTGCGTGCGTTTTTTTTTTCTCTTGTTTTAATAAAAAGAAAACAAAAAAAATGTCGTGTCTTAGGTATGCGAAAAGAATGGATTCTAACTGAAGAGGAAAAAATCAACAAGAAACGTCGACTCGAGGAAAACAAAAAACTCCGAGCACCAGACTCAAACTCATCAGACAAATTCGATGATGACCTACAAACTGTTCTCGCGAATAAACAAACCAAATCATCAACGTCATCAAATCCTGCACGTGTTCAGTCCAATAATATAGTCGATTATGTTGTTACGGCGTATAACGATGGCATACATGTAGATCTAACCGGCTACGGATGGTCGTATCCGTTGGCAAGAAAAATGACGGCATTATATCAAACAATTCATACTAAAAGTAAAATCGCACTTCGTCTAATTAGTTTCTACAAGAATATCGACGATTTCGACATTTTAAATGAAGCAGAAAAAGTTAATCTTATTAAAACAAATTTACCTTATATTTTTTCTCTCCATGCATCGATTCGGTACGATGCTGTTCGTGATATTTGCTATGAAGAAGATTCGAATGATACACGCGTATACGGAAGTGATGTTTGCGAAGCATATGGATCGTATTATTACTGTCGATTACGAAGAGTTCTATGTGCGTTACATTCCATTGTTCAAATCGATAAACGTATTATGCAAGTTGCGCTTGTCGTGTTTATCTTTTCGAAAAATTCAACTAAACTAACTCAAGCGAATGAATCACTTGACAACACGATTCCTCAACGTTTACATCGTACACAAAATAAATTCGTCGAAAATCTGTGGAAATTTATTGAGAAACTCTATGGATATACGAAATGCATTTCAATATTTACCACATTAATTAGTAAATTCTTGCTTATTCAAGAGATTATGAGTGATATTGAACAAGAAGTTTTTTGTAAACTTGATAAGAATCAATTGCCATTGATTTTACGGAGTATTATGTAAATCTGTGACACTTTCAACAGAGATTTTCCGTTGGATATACGTATATTATTTATATTATTTTTCGTTTTGATTACTTTTTTTGTGCCATTTCACTTTTTATGTTTTTGTTGACAAAATAAAGAGAAAAAAAAAGATTTATTATGGTTCATTATTGAAACGTAGACGTTGTGCAGGTGAACCCTCATCGTCATACTGCACATTACACCGAGTCGAAGCTGGAATAATATTAATATTGAGTTCAGTTAGACGAGTTTTATTGAAAACAAAAAATTGTCGTAATTGATCACCGTCGAATGTCGGGACAAGAGTAACCTTTTTCAAAAACAAAATTTCAATAATTCTATCGATCAAAAGACAACTTACCGGTGTTTGTTCTTGTTTATCCCATTGTTGTTTTCCTTCGATTAGAGATTCTAATGTTAAACGTGAGATTTCAACAGCATTTAAAACATAGTATCGAGCGCGTATACGACGAAAAAATTCACTGTCAACGTAATGTTCATTGCCATGATAAGGTATATAGGCGACATCAACATAAAACACAGATCCTGTAAGTGTTGCTGTTTTTGTTTTACGAACAGTTGTTGTTGTTGTTGTTGTCGTTGTCGTTGCACTGTTTCGTTTCATTGGTAAACCTTGGGGATTAATTTCGTCAATGGATGGCATGGGAATTTTATTGTTTGATAACGAGAGATTATGATGAATGATTTCGACATCCTCGGTTTTGTCAGAAAATGGATTGCGAGTGTTGGGTGCACCATCAACAAAACTTGTTGTCATGGGATCAGTTGGGATTAAATAAGAATTGAGTTCTTCTACTGGTGTTGTTGTATTACTTTCGATAAATGGTTCATTTGTATTGTTAGTTAAGGCAACAGAGTCAGGTCGTTTCATTGGTTCGGGAGTTGTTTTAGTTTTGCTTGTTGCTATTGGTGCGGATTTCGGTTTCGTTGCACGTAAAGGAACTTTTGGTCGAACTGTCTGATTTTGTTGAGATTCATGTAAAAATTCTAAATGTCGAGCTCGTCCCAGCGCTTCGAAAACCAACGTCTGCGGACATGCACCTGTGTACAAAATTCGAACACGATTTTCTTTCGTTAATTTCGATGTTGGACTCCAAACGAGTAGATTACACGATGAATACCAATGATGAAGAGGAATAATCGATGGCGATGGTTGTTGACCGCGAATCGGAAGCTAAATTAACAATTTTCTCTTAAAATCAGACAAATTTGTTCTTTTTTTTTCTTCGTGATAAATACTTTTTGTGTTGCTGATACCACTTTATCGTCGTCTGCTGACGATGATGTTGGAAATAAAACATACAAATCCAATGAACCAAATGCTATTTTCTTGTATAAATTAATTGGTTCGATACTCGGCTTATTGACAGCTGTTGTTCGAATTAAATCAAATGTTTCGATATTTAACTGTTTGACATCATGTAGAACTTGTTCGATATTCTGCGAGAGATGATTTACGAGTTTACTGTTCGATGCGTTTGCAGTTGATTTTATTTTTGTCTTTTGAGAATTATTAAGAAACAAAGCTCCGATGTCCGGTTTACATAATTTGCCTTGTTCATCGATCGGCATCGTTTTTCGATGAAGAATCGTTTGTAAACCTGGTAAAACATCATAATCAAAATGTGTCAGTATGCAAGCATCGATAGTTTGTAAACCACGAATTAAATTCCAATACGAAGGCAATCGGCTAAACAAAAAAACAACAACAACAACAACAACAACAGAAATGTCGAAACAATCATGTTTTTTTCCGGTACCTGAAACCTCCGTTAATCAAAGTGACAAAACCTCGAATACCGAACAATGATGCTTCGCCTTGTTGACCGTATAAAATGTATAAATTTGGTTCATCAAATGCAACTAAAATTAGGTCTTTTTTTGCTTTTTTTTATTCTTTAAGATTTTTACTTGTTCCTGCGTTATTTCGAGGATTTAATTTCGAATAAATATCGAAATTGACTGTATTCTTCGATAATTGACGAACTAGATTTTCATAGAATTGATTAGCAAATGAATTTTCTGCGTGGATTTCTTTCGATAGATCTTCGATTTCGATTGTTTTTTGTTTGGCTAATCGCGTCCATTGAGCTGAGATGAACGGCAGAATTATTTGTAAATGTTCGACGGCCTTTTGATCTTCAATGAGATTATGCATATGTTCAGCAGTAAAGATCGAATCTGACAAAATCAAGCCACCATTCGAATCGATTTGTTGAGCTTACATAAACAAATATTTAATTTTCAAAATATATTCTGACTCTTTTTTTTTCTGTTACCACAAAATAGAAGTGAAACAGATGAACAGGTTTGAAAATAATCCTTCAGAACATTGGTAAGCGTATGAAAATTGGGTAGATAGAGAAATCCGGCCATTGAACCATTTTCTGTATTCTTAATTTGTCGATATTGAACATCTAAGGTAAATAGATAGGAGATTTATGATTGGAATTTATGTTGAACAAACCTGGCTGAAATTCATCTGCATTGATTAATTGATTACAAAGTTCACTGATTTGATTGAATCGAATTGAATCAATTCGTTTCAATGCTTTTTGTAAATAAATCAAAATTTCATCTTTTTGTTCGTTTGAAATCAAATCGGCAAACACGATTAACAAACCAACAGTCGATGACATTTTTTTGTGTGACGTGATTGATGAATAGAAAAAAACTGCCGGAAGACATGATGACGATGAATCATCATCTTTATGTTTATGCTTGTGATTGGTCGGAAAACTCGAGCTAAGAAAAGAGAGGAGAACTTTTGGCGCTCGAATAATATTTCTGTAAATTTTTGATTATGAAGTGTTGCGGAAAAAGTAATAAATTACAATTAAAAGAATGTGAATTTTTGAATCAAATTGATGAAAATGAAGAATTTTTGTAAGCGAATTTCTTTTTTTTTTGCATCTTTTGTTTGTAATTAATATACTTCAAAGAAATCTTGTTCAACAATGTAAGAATAGTGAAGGTTTAATTGATCCGGAACATTTAATTAAACAAATGCAAAATTCGTCGAATGAAATTCTAAAACATAATGCTGAAGCTGTTCGAAAGAAACTAAAAAACTTTCTTCCAAGTGATAAACATGATCAAAAACATGTTCTCGAACAAAATCTGCTCATTAATACATTGAAAGGTGGTATGCAAGAGGTCATTGACAAAGTCAAAACAACGCACTAAACAAAATTCGTTGTTTATCTCATGATTAGAACCATTAATTTCCTCTAAAACAATCTGTCACAACTTTCAACACCTAATAAAAATTTCCAAACTGATAACTGAAATGTTCCATTTGTTTTTCGAAAGCTTTGACAGATTTCTCGATCTTCTTCGAAGTACTTACCACAGTTTGAAAGTATGAGTGAAATTGTATACTGCTTCCTTTTTAAAGCTTTATAGCTCATACTATAAAATACGTGTGAGCAAATATTACGGTTCATAACTGTATCTGGTCATTTCAAGTAGAAATGAGGCAATACTTCTACTCTTTTTAAAGATTGACAAACACTCGCACTCTCAATGTTGACTACTTTGGTGATTCAATCATTACCATACAAACATAATTATTTCTAAAAGCATTATTTATTCGATAAGAAATTTTTCGAAAAAGCCACAAACTAGCGAATAGTTAGTTCGCTCCAAAGCATGATTCA